>Ga0082212_10001694_pt1 | contig 32448 bp, 25 predicted proteins | sample TergutNt197P3_FD_71548 | JGI IMG/M metagenome (GOLD analysis project Ga0082212, IMG submission 71548) | Neocapritermes taracua P3 segment gut microbial communities from Petit-Saut dam, French Guiana - Nt197 P3 | ecosystem: Host-associated > Arthropoda: Insects > Digestive system > Gut ... | reverse complement strand
TAGATTCTTTACCTCCTTGTTGTTCTACTAATTTTGCTGCTTGGGTGCGAGTCATAGAAGATAATTCTCCTGTAAATACAAAAGTTTTGCCTGTTAGTTTATTATTTTGAGAAGTAATATTATCAGATTCAAATTTTAATCCTACAGATTTTAACCTTTCTATAAGAGCAATAAAATCAGATTTTCGTAATGTATCATAAACCGATTTAGCAATAGTATTTCCTATGTCATTAACATTAGTTAGTGTTTCTAATTCTGCATTAATAAGATTATCTATATTAGTAAAATGCTGTGCTAATATCTTTGCATTTTTCTCGCCTACATATCTAATACCTAAAGCACATAAAACTCTATAAAATGGTTGTTGTTTGCTTTTTTCTATAGCATCAAGTAGTTTTAAAACACCTTTTTCTGCCATACCATCAATATTTATCAATTTTTGTTTTTTATTTTTTAGATAATAAATATCAGAAATATCTTTTAAAAATCCATAATCACAAAGTCGTTCAACAATTTTTTCGCCGAAGCCACTAATATCCATACCGCCCATTCTTTCATTAGAAACAAAATATTCTATTCTTCTACGGATTTGATGCGAACAATTAGTGGCGATACAATAATGATTAACTTCGCCTTCTATACGGACAATTGGAGCGGCTTCTTTGCAATTACAATGAGTAGGAAATGTATAAGGTTTGGTATCAGGATTTCTTTTTTCAATAATTACTTTTGTTACTTTTGGAATTACATCGCCACCTTTTTCAATAATAACAGCATCACCTATATGTAAACCAAGTTCTGCAATAAAATCTGCATTGTGCAAACTTGCTCTACTAATAGTGGATCCTGCAAGCAATACGGGTTCTAATTCAGCAACGGGAGTTATAATACCTGTTCTACCAACTTGAAGAATAATGTTATTTAGTATTGTTTCCGCTTGTTCGGGTTCGTATTTGTATGCAATAGCCCAACGTGGATGACGTCCTACTGCACCAAGAAAATCCTGCTGTTTCAAATTATTCAATTTAACAACAATACCATCAGTTTGATAACCCAGTTTATGTCTTTTATTTTTCCAATCATTAATATAAGTCCACACTTCGTTAATATCATTACACTTTTTAGATATATTGCTAACAGGAAAACCTAATTGTCGTAAAATATCTATATTATTGCTTTGTGATTTTAGTTTTAGTTGGTCTGTATAAAGGTAATAACAAATTATTTTTAGAGGTCGTTTTGCTGTTTCTTTATGATTTAATAGCTTTATTGTTCCTGCAGCAAGATTTCTTGCATTAGCAAATTCTTTTTCTCCCTGTTCTAATCTAATTTCATTAATTTTCACAAAGTCATTATCATTAATAAATATCTCGCCTCTTACCTCAAAATCAGTTAATTTAATATCATCTACATAAACATCATTTACTTTAATTGGTAACGCTCTAATAGTTTTTATATTATTAGTGACATCATCGCCCATATTACCATTTCCGCGTGTTACGGCTTGTTTATATAAACCATTTTCATATTTCAAACTTATAGACACGCCGTCTAATTTTAATTCAGCATAATAAGAAAAAGATTCTCCTTCAAGCAATTTGACAACTCTTTTATCAAAATCTATAATATCATTTTTATTGTAACTATTGGCAAGTGATAGCATTGTAACAGTATGTGTTATAGTTGTAAATTCTTTTATTGGTTCGCCTGCAACTCTTTGCGTTGGTGAGGTTGGAAGAATATATTGCTGATGTTTTTTTTCTAATTCTATTAATTCTGTTAATAATTTATCATATTCAAAATCGCTGATTAAGGATTCTGCTTTTATATAATAATGATAATCGTATTTATTTATTTTATCTGTAAGATAGCGTATTTTATCTTTTATTTTTTGTTCAATCATAATACTAATATAGTTTTTTATAGTGTTTTTTTTATAATATTTGCAGAATGTTGAAATTAAAATAACCCGTTTATTGTTTTTTTCAATAAAAACATTATTTTTGTAAAGAATATTTGCAAAACACTTTCAAAAATATGTATCATAATAAAATAAAATACAAAACACGTATTATTTTCTATATAATGCTCATAGTAATGTATAGTGGCTGTGTTAATATTAAATCAAAATATGTCTCCCCAAATATTTATACATTCATAGACAGACCTCTTAATACTTCTATTACTTCAAAAATAGATAAAGGCATTTTTATTAAAGAATTTAATATTAATGGCGAACTTCAAACTACAAAAATCGCTGTTTATGATAACGTTAATTTACAATATTATAATTATCACCAATGGGCTTTACCTTTGGATGACCTATTAACAGAATATGCAACAAAAAGAATTAATAATTATAATGTTTTTTCAAAAGGACTTGTATCTGTATTTACGACTATTCCCGATTACATTTTAGAATGCAATGTTAATACTTTTAGAATTAATAAATCTGATAAGGAAAACAGCGTTGAAATTTCTATTTTTATTCATTTAAATAAATATTCATCTCAAACAAAGGATTATAAAATATTTTTTTCTAACACTTATACTGTAAATGAAATGCTTGACTGTTTTTCTTTATCATTGGCAGTTACTAATTTAGAAACAATAATTTGCAAAATAATAGACAATATTCTAATAGATATAATAAACTTTGATAGTAATAATTAAAGGTAACTATATACATACTTACCATAAACCATCTTAACACCATACATTACAAGCACTTACAAGCATCCCACCACCACAAAACACACAAAATGCAACAACTAATAATACATTCATACCTTATATAAATTATCGTGATTATATATTTATTTATACCAAAAGGTAAAGTTTATATGCTATTAGGATAAAAAGTATACAAATAAATAGATAAAAATTGCTATTTTCGTAAGAATAAAAAAGTAATTTAATTGAAATAAACAACTTACATAAATTGGTATAAAGAAGTATATAATTATGAAAATTATTTCATTTAATCTTCTTTAACATTTTGCCGCATATAAAACTGAATAATTGCAATATCTGTTGCAGATACACCTAATATTCTTGATGCTTGTCCAATAGAAGTAGGACGAACTTGTTTTAATTTTTGCAACGCTTCACGTGAAAGCGAATTTAGAACATCATAATCAAAATTATTTGGTATCCGCTTATTTTCATTTTCTAAAAAAAACTCAACTTCTCGTAATTGCTTACTAATATATCCTTCATATTTTATTTCAACTTCTAATCTCCAAGCAAGAAAATCATCTTCTTTTATTGTCGCAAGATTGCCTGTTAAATCATTTAATAGTGGCAAAACATCTTTTATTTTAACTTTTCCACGCTTTACTATATCATCTAAATGTCCTCCGCCCGTTAATGGATTTTCTTTAATACTGATAAGATAATCGTTAATATTTTCTTTTTTTATTTTAAATGTTTTGGATTCTTCAAAAGCATTTTTTAATATTTCTTGCTGTTCTATAATTTTATCATAATACCAATTAGGAACTAAACCATATTTATGTCCATATTTTACTAATCTTTCAGGTGCATTGTCTTGCCTCAATAATAAGCGATATTCGGCAAGCGATGTAAACATTCTATAAGGTTCGTCTGTGCTTTTATTGACTAAATCATCAATAAGAACGCCAATGTATGCTTCATTTCTTTTTAATATAAATGGTTCTTCATTTTTTATTTTTAATGCTGCATTGATACCAGCAACAAGTCCTTGGCAAGCAGCTTCTTCATATCCTGAAGTTCCATTTATCTGACCTGCAAAATATAAATTTTCTATCGCCTTGGTTTCTAATGTAAAATTGTTTTGATGTGGAAAAAAGAAATCATATTCAATAGCATAGCCATAATTAACTATTTCACACTTTTCTAATCCTGCAATAGTGTGTAATCCTTTAACTTGCACTTCCTTTGGCAAACTTGTAGAATAGCCATTAACATAGATAGAATTAGTATTTAATCCTTCGGGTTCAAGTAAAATTTTATGATTGTCACGATGCGAAAAGCGTATAATTTTATCTTCTATTGAGGGACAATATCTCGGACCTGCACCTTTTATAAGCCCACTATACATAGGAGAGTCAGTAAATCCTGATTGTAAAATCTCGTGAGTAGTCGGATTTGTTTCGCTTTCATAACATACAATTTGATTTTTAACTTCTTTTGTTCTAAAAGAGAAAGGAATAGGGGTATCATCACCATATTGAATATTACATTTAGAATAATCAATACTATCTTTATGTACTCGTGGTGGTGTCCCTGTTTTTAGTCGTCCTTTTTTGATACCATATACATTAAACAAATCTGATATGTTTTCACAACAAGGTTCATTCCATCTGCCACCAATAAATACTTCTTGCCCTATAAATATCTTTCCATTCAAAAAAGTTCCTGCACACAATATTATTGCCTTACAATATAGTGTTTCATTTTTTTTTGTTTTACACCCTTTAATTTTATCTCTTTCTATAATAATTTCAACTACTTCATCTTCAATAATAGTAGTTGTTCCTTTTGTCTTATTTATTGTATGTAGGTCTAATAGATATTGTTTTGCCACCTTTGGATACAAATCTTTATCTATTTGAGCCCGCAAAGACCAAATCGCTGGACCTTTTGAAGTGTTTAACATTTTAAAATGAATACCTGCTTTATCTGCTAAATAGCCCTGTGCACCGCCAATAGCATCTATTTCTTTTGTGATATGACCTTTTGCAACTCCACCAATATTAGGATTACAAGATGCCTTACACAATGTAGCCATAGACATTGTTATAAATGCAGCAGACATTCCCATCCGAACCACAGCACTTAATGCTTCTAATCCTGCATGTCCACCGCCAACAACAATTATATCAAACTTATTATGCATTATATACTAAATTTGGTATTAATTTATATTTTCTAATTTATCTATGCTAACTATTTCAATATTAGTATCTGCAATTATTCTTTTAACTAATCCTTGCAAAACATTTCCTGCACCAATTTCAATAAATTTGTTAATGCCATTTTTGTTCATATTTTCTATACTTTGAGTCCACAAAACAGGTGATGTTAATTGTTTAATTAGCAATTTACGAATATCTTCAGCGTTAGTAATTGGCTCGGCAGTAACATTAGCATAAACAGGAACAGATGCCTCGTTAAAAGTTATTGAGTTAATTGCTTGTTCTAATTTCATCTGTGCGGGCAGCATCAATGGAGAATGAAATGCTCCGCTAACTTGCAATTCTTTTACCATTCTTGCACCTGATTCTTTAAAAGCATTAATATTATTTCTTAAATATTCTGCGGAACCTGATACTACTACTTGTCCTGGTGAATTAAAATTAGCAGGAACTACATAAAGCCCATTACTTTCATCAGTAAGATTATTGCATACTTCTTTGACTTTGTCATCGGCAAGATTAATAACAGCAAACATCGTACCAGGTGTATCTTCGCCAAGAGTAAACATTAATTGACCTCGCAAAGAAACTAAATTTAAAGCATCTTCAAAACTTAATACTCCTGCAACATATAGTGCAGCGTATTCACCAACGGAATGACCTGCAACCGCATCAAAACTAATTTTGTCTTTTATAATTTCATATATTGCCGCAGAGTGAATAAACAATGCAGGTTGGGTATAACGTGTTTCTTTCAGTTTTTCAATAGGGCCTTCAAAACATATTTGAGATAAAGGATAGCCAATAATTTCGTCGGCATTTTTAACTAATTCGGCTACTTCAGAATATGTATCATAAATGTCTTTAAACATTCCTACATATTGTGAACCTTGTCCTGGACATAATAAAGATGTTTTACTATTCATATATTATTTTAATTTTTCTACAAAAATAATATTTTTTTTCATAAAAAAAGTGTATATTAGTATTTTATAAAAATAATATTAAGGTTTTTTTTATGAATAACTATCAAAATTTATTCAAAAAAGTTTTAGTTGCTCTCATATTTTTTAGCAGTGCAACAATATTATCAGCCCAAATTCCAATCAATGATGAATTGGATTTCTTGACTATGGATCCTGATAGTAGTTATATCTTGATGCAAGATATAATCGTTAATCAGATGTATCCACAACCTTTCAGAGGTAATTTTGACGGTAACGATTTTAAGATTACCGTCAATATCAATAGCAATGATACTAATGTTGGCTTGTTTAGTCAATTTGATGGGGCTATTATAAATTTAATTATAGACGGCAGTGTCACAGGCGGTCTAAACAGCCAGAACGTTGGCGGCTTTGTAGGTCTTTCTACAATTAATTGCAATATTGCTAATTGCACCAATCTTTCAAATGTTTCGGGTTTCCATACAGTAGGAGGATTAATAGGTAGAATAAGTAATACCGTGGAAATGAATTTGAATATCAACAATGGCACAATTACAGGCGGTGAAAACATTGGAGGTCTAATAGGTGCTGTTAATGTAGATGGCGGCAATTTGCATTTCTGTAAGAATGCAGGAACGATAATTGGCATAGGCGAGAGTCAGAGTTGTATGGCGGGAATAATCGCTTATGCAAATTGCCATCATTTACTTATACATGGTGCTATAAATATCGGCAATATAATGAGTAGTAACTCTAATTATGCGGGTGGAATAGCGGGTCGTTTTACTCCTGGTAGCGCTGATATGCATATAAATGAAGGTTTTAATGCGGGCATTGTGGATGGAGCAAGAATTGCTGTTGGGGGTATAATAGGTTATACTTCTGCGCCTTATTCAACTATTGCAAATGGCATTAATGTAAATTGGGTTTCCAAAGGCACGGCAACGTATTATGGTTCTATAGTTGGTTATCATATAGATTTTCCTATCGACCCGGTAATATCTTATTGTTATTACGATAACCAGATGAGTATTCTTGGTGGCGTAAATGGCATAGATGTTGTCGGGAGTGCTGAGGGCAGACCTACCGATTCAATGATAGGGAATAATATTCCGTGGACTAATAATAATAATCGGTATCCGCAACTTTATCCTGTTTTGTCCGTTATTCTCCCGCAACATCCGATAGTGTTACTCGCAATAGCACCGATATATTTTCAGAACAACGAAAGAGTAGATAATGTAATGACAAATTTTTATGTATCGAATTGGTTATCATCGCCACCAACAACATTTACACCAATTAGTGAACAATATCAATGGAGCAGTTTTAGTGGAGGTAGAGTTATTAGTATTCCGTTGACACCTTTAAATAATGCTACTATAAATAGTAACGGACAAGATACATTAGAAGTAAAACTTTTAACTGACCCTATTTATAAAAAAAGTGTTCCTGTAAATGTGCCATAGGAGTAGTTATGAAAAAGTACTTTATATTATTTTTGTTGTTAATAATTTTTTCTAATTATTCATTATCAACTGCTCCTTCGTTTCAAGGGACAGGAACAGAGAATGATCCTTATTTAATTTGGAATAAGAATCATATTACTGAATTATCAGATTCTACACGTTTTATTTTTCCGTTTATCGATTGGACTACAGGTCATTTTCGTTTAATGGAAAATATAGATACCATAGAACAAGGTATAGGCAGTTTTACAGGTTATTTTCACGGTAATGGCAAAAAAATAACAGTATATTTATTGTGCGAGATTTATCCTGGCAACCAATCTCCTGCACTTTTTATTAGTGTAGAAGGAGGTGGTAGTATTGATAGTTTGATAGTAGATGGTTATGTAAATAATTTTTGTGGACGAGCAGGAATAACTGATTATGTCGCTACTAGGTATAATTCGCCAGTTAGCGGTATATATAATTGTATAAGCAATGTAAGAATTATAAGTAGAACAGATGCAGGTGGTATAACCTATTTGAATAATTGGGGCGAAGTATCTCGTTGCATCAATAACGGCAGTGTTACAGGAGTAGAAAGAATTGGCGGAGTAGCTGCAACAAATTTGGGAACTCTTGAAAATTGCATCAATACAGGAAAAATAACGGCAACGGCTTCAGGAGATGGCTATCGTGTAGGCGGAATTGCCGGATGGTCGGGCAGTGCTATTTCCAATTGCATCAATTTAGGCGAGGTTCATGGTCAAAGGGCTGTAAGTGGGATAGCCGCTTTTTCGTATTCTCCCGCCAGTGTTTTCCATTGTATCAATTATGGTTATATAAAAAGTGAGAAGGAGGTCGGCGGCGTTGCAGGGTTTACTGATGGGACTGCTATCACCAACTGCGTAAATGTGGGCGCGGTAGAAGGCGATGAAGATGTCGGCAGTATCGTAGGAAAGGAGTAGATTATTTATATTTTTTTTCTTATTTTTGTATAGTTAATAAATAAATAATGAAAAATAAAGTAAAAAATTATAATAAAACAAAATTAGATAATGGATTGATAATTGCAAGTGAATTTGTGCCTGATGTTGGAAGTTTTGCTGCAGGGGTGAGTATTAATGTAGGTTCAAGAGATGATTATAAAGGTAAAGATGGCATTGCTCATTTTATGGAACATTCTGCTTTTAGACACACTAAAAATAGAACATCAAAGCAAATCGCTAATGAGTTTGAAAATATTGGGGCTTATTCTAATGCTTGGACTACAAAAGATATTACGTGTTATTATGTTCGGGCTATAACAAATAATTTTAATAAAAGTTATGAATTACTTTCAGACATATCATTAAATACAATATTTAAAGAAGATGCAATTAATAAAGAACGTTCTATTATAGTAGAAGAAATTAAAAGTTATGAAGATGACCCCGAAGAAAATATACTGGACTTGATTGATTCGCTTGTATTTAATAACACGCCAATGGCACATTCAATAACAGGCACGCAACAATCGGTTTCTAATATTACTACTTCCGATTTAGAACTATTTCACGAACAATTTTATAATCCGACAAATATGCTTATTAGTATTGCGGGAAATATAGAACACGATAGGATTGTAGAACTTACAGAGAAATTGTTTAATAAACAAAATAGCAACAATAAAACAAAAAATATAAATAAAAAATATATTCAAAAACAGAAAAGCATTAGCCAAGAACTTATTATTAATAAACCCATCCAACAAGCCCATATTATGTTAGGAAATACTATAGAAAAGTTTAAAAATCCTATACAACTTTATAAACTTGCTATTGCTAATATTATTTTTGGTGATGGAATGAGTTCACGACTTTATCAAGTGTTAAGAGAAAAATATGGTCTTGCATATTCTGTTAGTTCCTCTTATCAAACTTATGTTAACTCCTTGGGACAAATTAATATATATGCTGCTACTGATAAAAAAAATATAGAAAAAACAACTGATTTATTATATCAGCAAATGACTTTATTAAATAATTCTAAAAAACCTACTGAAAAAGAACTAAAACGTGCTAAAGAGCAATTAAAAACTGCTACTATTATTGAAATGGAAAGTATGGCTTCTAAAATACATAATATAATTAAATATGAACTATATTTTGGTTATAGGGCAGATATTAACAATATTATTGATGATATAGAAAATATAACACTTGATGATATAGTTGATATAAATGCGAGGTATCTCACACCCGATAATTGGTATAAATGTATTTTAATTCCTGAAGATGGAAATATTAAACAATTTACTTCATAAAACTATTTTTCTTTCAAAAAAGTTTTTAAGGCAACTTTGAGAGATTTATCCTCTAATATAGCATATTTTATAAAATTGGTATAACTAAGTGTTCTAGACATATAATCATATTCTAAATACTTCTTGATAGCAAATTGAGTGTTGCTATCTTCTAATAATAGTTGTTTATATCCTAAAACCATAGAATCAATAGTATTATCTATTATTTTAGCAGTTATGCTATTTGTATCAATTTTCTTTATATTATCAAGTAAAGATATTGTTTTTATGTATATGGCATTGTTATAATCAGTAGCATAATTTATAAAATGATTATAAATAGTATCTATATTATAGTTGCCATCTGAAACAACATTAAGGTAATAAGTCATAAAATTATATAAAATATAATTATCTATTAATATTCTTGCTAATCTACTATTAATAGTATCTATACCCGATATTATATCAGGTGTGATACCATTGAGTTCATATACTTTTTTTCCTTTTTTGGTATAAAATACTTTTGCTGAATCTATACTTATAGTAGTATTATTATGATAATGGTCAATTTTTTGTATGCAGCGTCCTGATGGAGTATAATATTTTGCTGTGGTTATTTTAAGGAAATGTGAATGTGTCAATGGAAAAACTTCCTGGACTAATCCTTTGCCGAATGATGTATTACCTACTATAGTTGCTCTATCTAAATCTTGTAAACATCCTGATACAACTTCGCTTGCACTCGCACTTCTTGAATCAATCAATACAACTAATGGCAATATAGTATCTATAGGATTTAATACTGCTTTATATTCTCTATCAGAATTTCTGCCATTAGTAGTTAATATTGTTGAACCGCGAGGTATAAACATATTACATATTTTTAGTGCATCGTCTAATACTCCCCCACCATTGTCACGCAAATCAATTATTAAACCCTCTAATATACATCTTTTTTGTAGTTCATAAAATGCTTTTAAAAACTCTGTATAACTATTTGCCGTAAATTGTTCTAATTTTATATAACCAATATTAGATGGCAGCGAAACACTATCAGTGAAATTAATATCTAATATATCTGAATAAGTTACAGAATTAACTTCAACAATATTTTTTGCTAATTTTATATTTAGGGTATCATCAAGCCCTACTCTAACTATTTTGAATAAAACTTCTTGCTTATCTATTGTAGAAAAAGTACTATCAACATTGACAGAATCTAATAATACACTATCTACTGAAACTATAATATCACCTATCCTAATATTTACTTCTTTTGCAGGTGAGTTGTCACGAACATTACTCACAACTATTTTATTATGAATAATATTATAAGTAAGACCAAACCCAAAATACCTCCCACTACTTATAATAACCATTTCATTATTATTTGTAGTCGTAAAATATTCCGCATATGGGTCCAAATCAGTTAGCATACCTTCTATGCCTTTATCTATTAATTTATTAATAGAAACATCTTCTATATAATTTATTGCAATATTCTTTATGGCATTGCCAAAAGTATCAAATCCATTAATTATATCTAAATGAGTTGATGCTGTATTGTTGTTTGCAAACAATGTTAAAGAAAAAAAACTTAATACAATAATAATTTTTTTCATAGTTTTAACTTTATTTTTCATAATTGTTTGAGATTTTGTGCCTGCATATAAAATAAAACAATAGAAAACTATCAAATAATTTATATTTTTTTTATGATTTATATATAAATTTCGGATTTTCTAATTTTAGAATAGAATCTTTCGTTATTACACACTTCATTAAGTTATTTTCGTCAGGTATTTCATACATTACAGAAAGCATCACTTCGTCTAAAATGGACCTTAATGCTCTTGCACCTGTTTTTCGTTTTTTGGCTTCTGAAACAATTTGTTTAATAGCACTATCTTCTATTTCTAATTCTACGTCTTCTAACTCTAATAAATATTTAAACTGCTTGACTATTGCATTTCTTGGCTTTGTTAGGACTGATATTAATGCTTCGTCAGATAATTCTTCTAATGGAGCAATTTTATGTAAACGTCCTGTAAGTTCAGGTATAAATCCAAACTTTATCAAATCATCAGGTTCTGTGTGTTTAAATAAATCAAAAGATACATCTATTCTATCTTTACTTTCAGCAGCAAATCCTATTTGAACCTCTTGCATTCTGCGACCAATTATCTTTTCTAAGCCATCAAATGCACCACCACAAATAAACAGAATATTTTTTGTATTTATATATATTAAAGATTGTTCGGGATGCTTTCTACCTCCTTTTGGTGGAACGCCTGCTTTAGTTCCTTCAAGTATTTTTAATAATGATTGCTGAACACCTTCGCCTGATACATCACGTGTAATTGATTGTGATTCACTTTTTCTTGCAATTTTATCAATCTCATCTATATAAATAATCCCGCGTTCTGCTGATTCTACATTATAGTTAGCATTCTGCAATAAACTTAAAAGGATACTTTCCACATCATCACCAACATATCCTGCTTCTGTAATTGTTGTTGCATCTGCTATTGCAAAAGGAACATTTAGTATATTGGCTAATGTTTGTGCCAATAATGTTTTTCCGGTGCCTGTTGGACCTATTAGCAATATATTACTTTTTTCTAATTCTACATCAGATTTTTTAGAATGTTGTATTCGTTTATAATGATTATAAACAGCAACTGCAAGCACTTTTTTAGCATAGTCCTGACCTATTACATATTCATCTAATGCTTCTTTTATTTTACTTGGTTTAGTTAATTGTTTTGGGGTATCTAATGTGGATATTTCATTATTAGTTCTTATAATTATTTCATTCGCTTTTGTAACACAGGCATCACAAATTTTGGCATCGGGCATTACTCCATCAAAAAATAATTTAGCATCTGTTAGTGGCATTCCACAAAAAGAGCATTTTGTTTTTTTATCTTTCATATAATTTTTTGCTATTTTTGATTATTTTTTTAACATTTTTATATTGTTTGAAAATAAATATTTGTAATTTTTAAAATTATTATTATTCCATATTTAATTTACTTCATTACTGCCGCATTATAATCAGATGTATATCCCCAATGCGAAGTAAATATATATTCGGCAGAAGGTATATAACGCATTAGTTCCATTGACTTCACTGCTTGTTTTGTATCCATATCAAAAAATGCAGGTATTGGTGCTATTTTTCCATCTTTTAAACTTAATATGTCACCCGTGAACAAATACTTATCATTTACCAAATAAGCCATCATTCCACTTGTATGACCAGGTGCAAGAATACCTTCTATCTTCAAATTTCCTATCTGAATACTCTCGTGGTCTGTTAATAATATATAGTCGGTGCGAACAATAGAATTAGAAAACCACAGAAACTTAGTTTGTTTTCCATTTATCATCTGTTCTTCTTCTTTTGACATATAAAGTTTAGATTTATTGAACAAACTCAATGCCCCCACATGGTCTCCGTCTGTATGTGTTAAAAATACTGCAACTACTTTTTCTGATGTAATATTTAATTTTTTCATTTCTTCAGCAACTATTGAAGGGTCTGTTGCACAATCAATTACAATGTATTGGTCGCCATCTTTTATGATATAGAAATTAGCGAAATCGTCTTTTACTACAAAAATATCATCTATAACTTTTCCTGTTTCTAATGGAGCAAATCCAGATGCTTCTGATTTTATTTTTAAATACATTCCTACAAATGCCAATACAAACACTACTATGATAATTCCTATAATTATCAAAATTCTTTTTAAGATTTTATTCATAATTTTATATTTATTACATTTACTTTATTTAAAATTAAACAAATATACAAATTTATAATTAATTTTTTACCATTATGAGTTAAATTACAATTAAAATTATAGTTAACCTATCCTGTTTTCTCCAAAGCAAATTAACTTTTTATACAAAAAAAATGTATATTAGTATTTTGTTTTATGATAATATGATTACACATTTAAACGGAACACTAATATATAAAACTACTAATGAAGTAATTGTAGAATGTTATGGTGTTGGATATCAAATAAATATTTCATTAAATACATCAAATGTATTACCTAATGTAAATGAAAAAATATTTTTACATACATTATTAATTCATAGAGAAGATGTTATGCAACTTTATGGATTTTATGATAAAAGTGAACGCAGTATGTTTACACTTCTAACTTCTATTCCAGGAATAGGACCAAAGTCGGCTATTGGCATTCTTTCATCAATAACAGTAAGCGATTTGAAATATGCTATAGAAAAAGGAAATATGCTTCTATTAAAAAAAATGCCAGGCATTGGGGCGAAAACTGCCGAAAGATTATTAGTGGAATTAAAAGATAAAGTTAATAAAATTGAAATTGATAGTGATAAAATAGTTATAAGTTTAGATGATACTCTTAATGATGCAATAGCAGCATTGGTGACGCTTGGATATAATAGAACAGTTGCTGAAAAAGCAGTCAAAAAAACAATGACTAATGCTAAAGATATGAAATTGTCTATTGAAGATATTATTAGAACATCACTAAAATATGTATTACAATAAATGAGTTCTATTGAAAAAATATTTCTTTATTCTATTTTAACCATATTTGGGATGTGGTATACATTTCTAATTAAAAAACTTGGCATACCATCTAAAGTTGCTACTTCAATCTGTAAGCCAAAACGCTCACAAAACTTGTCTACTGCTTGCATAACACCCATTTCTGGGTGATAGTCGTGACCTGCTATTATACCATTATCTTTAACTTTCTGACGTGCTAATAACAAATCTTTTAAGCAACCTTGATATGAATGGTCACCATCAATATATACCCAATCGAGAGTTTTATCTTTTATTAATGGTAACACATTAAAAGAATAATCAGATATTATTTGAACGTTTGATTTATATTTAAATTTTGGAATAATCTTTTTTGCAGCATATTCACGCAAATTGTGAACGGTAATAAAGTTAGTTCCATCTTTATCACCACTCATTAATTTGTTTGGTTCAAATGGGTCAACAAGATATAGCATTTTAGGATCTAATGTATTGTATAAATATTCTGAAAACTCACCCATAAAGACACCGATTTCCATTCCAACAGAATTCTTTGGGAAATAGTGCCATATCATATCTTCTCTTGTTGTTTCTAAATGATATTGATGGTGAGGAAATCGCTCTTTATATAATTGCACATTAGATGCATATTTTCTATAATGATTGCAAATATCAGGACATATATTACTATTCCATGGTTTAAATTTTGAGTTAAAGTGTAATATCTCCATTGATTGCCAGTTGTTTAGATAGTAATCAGTGTCATTAGTTTCAAATTCATTAACTATAAGATTCCATTCATTAGCATTCCAACCTTTAGGTAAATGATACCAGTTTTCTTTTAAAAGTAGGTTCAGAACACATTGGTCTACCCAAAACCATTCTGCCCTATGGGTGAACCAAATTGTAAATCGTAATAATTCATTTAAACTTATCATCTCGCTAAACTTTATGGTATCAAATACCTCTAATCCACCATTGAACTGGCGCCAATCATCTAATCCCAATAAAACCGTAGCAGAATTATTATAAATAAAATCAGTATCGTTATTTTCAAAATGATACTTCAATTTACTATCATATACTGCTCCCAAGGGCTTACCCTGTAAATCAATATCATACAGTTTCGCAATATCTGTCTGACAAAGCATATCTACATCAAGATATATTACCTTTGGATATTCAGCAAACATATAAGGTATTAACAATCTACTATAAGTATCTAACGACCATATACCTGCAATTTGCCTAATCGGAATAGTTTTAAATATATGCGATACATCTATAAACTCAATTTTACAATTAGAAAAGTTATTTACTTGTTGTTCAAGGATAGAAATAGACCTAACATCTATATTTCTATGTAATATATAAAAATGATATATACGATTGTGGGATGTATTATCTAAAATTGACTGCAACATAACAGATAAAAACGGCACAAAATTATTATCCGAAGACATTACTACAGGAATTGCGTTAGGAATAGCACGTAATTTGTATTCAGGTAATTTTACAACGCCGTCCCAATTATTTGCTATCCTATGAGCAGTAGAATCATCGGTATGAAACATTTTGGCGAAGAAAGATTTCTGTATTATTGTGTTAGATATTGCTTTTAATCTATCTTTAAATGCTTCTATATACTCTGTATTATTGGCTATTTCGTTTTGAATAATATGGTTCACTTTTTTAATTGCATAATCTAACATCTCTTGCTTAACATTAGTTCCCATTGAGTTAAGCAATACTTCTACTTCAAGTAAATTGCTGTTTATTGTATCTATATTCATAATTATATTTAACTATTAGGACATTAAAATAATAAAAATATATATTCTTTTTATATATTTACTAAAAAATCTTATTTTTAACGCTATGATAAAAAATAAAAAAGCAATAATTCTACTTAGTGGCGGAATGGATTCGCTACTCACACTTGCTATCGCTATACAAAACGAGATGATTCCATATACATTACACATTAACTACGGACAAAACACACAAATAAAAGAACTTAACGCATTCAAAAATATTAATAACCACTACAATATTGCCACAAACCACACTATGATTGTGGATATAGATTATCTTAAAAATATTGGCGGCTCTACTTTAACTGATGTGGACTTTAATATCAAAAAGAACGATAATGTGCCAAATAGTTACGTCCCGTTTAGAAACGCTAATATACTCGCTATTGCTACAGCGTGGGCGGAAACTATTGGAGCGGAACATATTTTTATTGGTGCCAGTGAAGTTGATTATAGTGGATATCCTGATTGTAAGAGAGAGTTCTTTGATGCTTTTGAGAACGCAATTGAACTTGGCACACGACCTGATACTAAAATAAAGATACAAACTCCTTTAATTAGTATGTCTAAAGAAGATATTGTTAGGAAAGGCATTGAATTAAATACGCCATTTGAACTTTCGTGGAGTTGTTATTATATGGATGACGCTGCCTGTGGTGAATGTCCGTCTTGTAAATTAAGGATTAAGGGTTTTAATAAAGCAAATATGAGTGACCCGATAAAATATATGGTTAGATAATTTAACTATTTGCTTTTTACTTTTAATTCTTTACTCTTTAAATATTAATATATTTCTTATAGTTATAACTATTTGGTCAATAACTCTAACTATTTGGTCAATAACTTCAGTTATATACGTCACCCTAATTTAGCGTTACGTAATTCTTACAACTATTACGTATCTATAAATTAGGGTGACGTAAGTGGAAATTCACTTACGTATCTATAAATTAAGGTGACGTAAGTGGAAAATTCACTTACGTATCTATAAATTAGGGTGACGTAAATGGAAAAATGGATATGTCATTGCAAGCCATAAGCAAAGCAATCTAAAAATATATTGCGTAAATATTTATATACTAAACGAATTGTTTAGCGTTCTGTAGTTTAGCAATACCTTCTATTACGGCATTGCTGTTTTTATCTTGGAGGATGCATTTTATTGTTGCTCTATGCTTTTCGGTATTAACCTCAATTACATTAAATATTGCTGTATATTCTTCATCTACAAACACAGGAGCAATAAACTTCATATCTTGATACATATAAATAGTCCCTTCTCCTGGGAACTTTGTGCCAAAGACCATAGAAAAGACGGATGCTGAATAGAAGCCGTGAACAATAGGTCTTCCAAATGGGGTATTCTTAGCAAACTCATTGTCTATATGAATAGGATTATTGTCGCCGGTAATTTCGGCAAATACGTTAACATTCTTTTGGTTAAACGTAATGTTATGTGAGTAAGTGTCACCGATTTTAATCATTGGTATTATCCTTATAAAATATGATTTATATATTTTATTATTTGACATTAAATATAAATACTAAACTAATGATAATATTTCAAATAATTAATATAAAATTTAATTTAGTATATATTTATTATTTTTTTCATTAATTTTGTATTATGGAAAACATAAAAAAAACTTTAACGATAGCGTTAGTTGCTCATGACCGAAGGAAATCAGATATGGTGGATTGGGCGATGTATAATGCGAAAGTTCTTTCTAAACATAAGATGGTATGCACAGGCACGACGGGCAAATTAATTTCTACTGCTTTTATAGAAAAGGATATACAGGCAGATATAATTTGTGTTAGTTCTGGTCCTTTTGGTGGTGACGCAGAGATTGCTGCGATGGTAGTCAAGAAGGAAATTAATTTAGCAATATTTTTAATAGATGATTTAAATCCTCAACCTCATGACGCAGATATACAGATGCTGTTGCGTCAATGTAGGATACATAATGTTCCTATCGCTTGTAATAGATATAGTGCGGACTTGATGATAACAAGTTTATTATGGGATGATGAGAATTACATTCCTACTAACCCTAAATATGAAAACTTCATTAGAGATGATATTAATTTGTAGATGAATAGTAATTAATATAATAAGTATTTCAAAAAAGTGTTACATTTGTATTATTTTTGTAACTTCTTAATATTATAACTTATTTGTAAGGTAATGATATTATTTCCGTTTTTTTTTGTATTTTTGTAAATTGTATGTAACAAATATACACTATAAATGCAGCAGGAAGATTTATTAGTTCAAATTGATGCTCTAAAAGAGCAATTATTACATTTGTTGACTATTTGGTATGAGTCACAAACAGAAATATTACAAGAAATACTTTTCTTATATGAAAATATTTTCGGTAATATAGAAATGGAAATTGCTAATAAAGAACAAAATGCTAAGAAATTAGAGCAAAAATTCAAAATGCTATCGCACTATTTAGAAAATAATCAACCCGTTAAACGACAATCTGTAGATTTTATAGATAAGTTGTTATTTAATGATGATACTACTAAACACAATAAACAAAAACCATATCACAATCCTAAAAATCATTTTACACAGCGAGATATTAATAAAAAGTTAGACCCATCTTCTAATGATAATATAGATATTGTAAGTATATATAGACATATAGTTAAAAAATTGCATCCCGATGTAATTCAAGAAAGCAATATATTTAAATTATGTTGGGCTAATGTTCAATTTTGTTATCAAAAGCAAGATGCAGAACGGCTGAAAATGTTTTATTTAATTTTGTGTAGCAATTATGAAGATAATATAAATGTTGAACCATTGATTAATGAAATTAATCAATTAAAGGATTGTATAGAAAAACAACATAAAGATAATGAAGATTTGCAGAATCAAGAACCATATTGTTTTAAAGATAAGTTGAATGATAATAATTGGATATTGGAAAGAAAAAATACTTTGCGGAATAAGTTAGTTCAAGTTAACAAACGGATTTTACATAATAACAGATTGTTAAGGCAGATTAAAATAATTGATTAAAAGGGAGGCGTGCATTATAAAAAGTATATATCCTTTTCGTAAAAGTATTATAAAAGTATTACTTAAGTAAATTAATAATCAACAATAACAATTTTTCCAACAGCGCCCGAGTTAGATATTTCTGAATTCGTCAACACTAAATAAATACCCACAGGGACCAAATTGCCTTTATCATCTCTACCATCCCATACTGCTCTTTTACTTGAAGTAATTATTCGTTTAATTAAGTTGCCATCGGTAGTAACTATCCTTAAATCCGATTCAGAAGTTAATCCATCAATTATTACTTCATTATGCCTTCTTATATTGTATGGTTGCGGAAATGTTTTTACATTATAAGTATTATTAGGCATCAAAATATTACCTTGTGCTGTTAATAATCCATTTGCAGTTCCAATATAAACAATTCCATTGTTCGGATTAATAGTTATTGCTTGCACATCATTGCTAAATAAAGGGCTATTATCCATAGTAAAATGTGCTAAAAGTTCATCGCCCCCAATAGATATAACCCATATTCCGTTTTTCGTAGCAATCCACTTATTTCCAGTAGGGTCTATAAAAATATCGTTTATATGTTGACTTTCTAATAATTTATTACGTCTGACAATAAAATCAGCATTAGTTAAAGCAGCATTGGGATTATTAATAACAGATATACCTTTAATAGTGCCGAGCCATATCGTATTAGTAAGTTTATCATAAACACATTTATGAAAATAATTAGCAAGTAAATCGGGATATTTAGAAATAGTTAATGAACGCCATACATCGTCTGTCGTATCTGTTATTGTATTCATTTCGTTAAAACAAAACAATCCCGCATTTCCCGGTGGTTCTATGTGTCCTGCTATCCATTTAGTATTATTTGCATCAATAGCCATATTAAATACTACTCTCATTCCCCCATTAAATGGGCTTATAAATCCGTAACTATTTTCATTATTATCAAACATTGCAACCATTGTTCCTGAAGTGCCTGCTCCCATATTAGTGACCCAAGCATTACCTTTATTGTCAAAACAAATATCACCACAAACAACATATCCCCCACTGCTGTTAACTCCCCAAAAAGGAGAGTTCTTTTCATTATAAATAATTATATTGTTTGTGTCTTTCATTATACATAAGCCATCACCCCAAGAACCACTATATATTTTATTATCAGGTGATATATTAATAGAGTTAAAATTACCAAACCCACCAATAGATTTTTTTTGTTTTTGATAATTATTCCATTTGTTTCCATCAAAAGACATAAATGTATTATATGTTTGGTTCTTTTGTGAATTATCAGGGACAGCATATAACACTCCTTCTTTATCTAATGCTAATCCTCTAAAATTGTTATTATATGGCGTATTAGGTGTTTTAATTTCGGCTGTGTTAGTATAAAAATCTTCCGTTTTTATAAATGCTGTTCCTAATGAATTAAATAACATAATAATTTTTGTTTCTAAATTATTATTATTTAATATATGTATCCCATTGTTTTTTGAATCATAATTAGAATATAAAGTTAATATATTATCTGGCGCATCAATATTATTTACTATCCTGATTTGATAATCTTCTACAAGTAAAAGTTTGCCGTCATATATACAAATATCAGTGAATAAATAGTTATATGAAGGGTTTTGTGTGGTAGTGAATATTTCAAAATTATCTTTCAATTTATATATATTTTTTTCTAAATTAACAAAAATAGTTTCTTTATAATTAACTATTTTTGCTTGTTCATACCCTAATGAACCGCCGTATCTCTTCGTTGTCCAATTATAAGGATTGTTTATTTGTTCGCCTATTGTTATCCAAGCAATGCCTGTCGATGTTGATATATATATATTATTGTCTTTATTAATAATATTATTTACTGCTGTATGCATCGGATAATCACCAATAGTAAAAGTAGATTGTAAGAATATTTTTTTATTAATATCAAACTCAACCAGACCAAACCCTCCCGCTATTAACAACTTAATACTATCAGGGAACAAATATAAATCATTTATAGATGGATTAGTAAAATTATGGTCTTTAATAGATGTTATATGTTCACAATCTAATGTCCAAATATTAATAAATTCAAGTATTCCATCTGTTGTTCCTGCAATTACATAATCGCCGACATTAATCATAGTATTAATAGTTCTGCCAAGCAATTTATTTCCTGTATTTAATAATACAGGAAATGTATCTGTTTCATTTCTATAAACAGCAATTCCTCCTGTTGTTCCTATCCATATTTTATTATCTATATCTGATATAGCACATAGCGAATTGAACATAGTAGTATGTATTTGCCAATTATTAAGTGAGAGGTTCTGTCCATTTAATAAAATTACATTAAGAAATACAATTAAAATTATACTTTTTATTCTATTAGTAGAATATTTTTTCACAATTATCTTTTTCATATCGGATTTAAATGCATCTTTTACAAAAATAATGTTTTTTGATTGAAAAATTATTTTATATTGTGTCATTGCAAACATTATTTACTTTGCGTGCAAATATAAATGGAAATAAAATTCTTGTTTTTTTATAAAATAATAATATATTAAAAAAAAAATGTTATGTTTGTAAAAAATATTATAATTAATGTCTAATTTCAATATTTAATTAATTATTTTCAGTAACACAGAAATTTATATTAAAAATATATTAGGATATATTAATGAAAAAACTTAGAATCACCTTAAATGGTAAAAGTTATGAAGTAGATGTAGAAATTTTACAAGATGATAATGCATCTCCGATGTCGTATATGCCAATGGCAGCATCTCCGATGGCAGTAGCACCACCGATGGCAACTCCGTCACCTGCTTCTGCACCATCACCGACTCCATCAGCACCTGCAGGAGGCAATGTACTTACAGCCCCAATGAATGGTGTTGTTATAGAAGTTTCTGTTAAAGTCGGCGATAACGTAAAAGCAGGACAAGTAGTCGTTATATTGGAAGCAATGAAGATGAAAACAAACATTTCATCAGACCGCGATGGTAAAATTGCTTCTGTTAATATTTCGCCTAATGATTCTGTAGAAGCAGGACAAGCAATGCTAACTTTTGCATAGGAGATAAAACTATGCAAGAAGCGATTTTAACGTTCTTTAATTCAATGTCGTGGTCTAATGTAGAATGGACACACATTGCAATGATTTTAGTATCTTGTGTATTGTTTTATTTGGCAATAGTAAAAGAGTTTGAGCCACTTTTACTTGTGCCTATAGCATTTGGTTGCTTTTTAGCAAACTTACCTGGCAGTGGCTTATTACAAATAGATATTATAAAAGACACATTTCCTTCAATAAATGAAACCGTTGTAGGGATGTTTGATTATATTTCATTAGGATTAAAGTTAGAATTATTTCCGCCATTGATATTTTTAGGCGTTGGTGCAATGACAGATTTCGGTCCATTAATTGCTCGTCCTTCAACATTTATACTCGGTGCAGCAGCACAATTAGGAGTATTTACTGCGTTCTTTTTAGCATATTTTCTTGGTTTTACTTTGCCTGAAAGTGCTGCAATAGGTATTATAGGTGGTGCAGATGGACCTACTGCTATATTTGTTACCAACAAACTTGCTCCGCATCTATTGGGAGCAATAGCAGTTGCTGCATATTCATATATGGCGTTAATTCCTTTAATTCAGCCATGGATAATGAAACTTTGCACTACTGAAAAGGAAAGAACTACGGTTATGGCTACACCTCCATCTGTTCCAAAATGGGTAAAGATAGCGTTTCCTCTTATAATGACCTTCTTTTGTGTAATGATAGTTCCGCCATGTGCTCCGCTTATTGCAATGCTTATGGGTGGAAACCTATTAAGAGAAAGTGGGGTTGTAGAACGTCTTTCTAAAATGGTACAAAACGAACTAATTAATATTGTTACCCTGTTTTTAGGAATATCTGTTGGATTAAAAATGAGTGCAGAACATTTTCTTACTTTGGAAACAATTAAAGTCATAATACTTGGTATTATAGCATTTGAGTTTGCTACCTTTGGTGGAATGATATTTGGTAAGTTATTATATGTCATTACTAAGGGCAAAATAAATCCACTTATTGGTTCGGCAGGTGTTTCTGCTGTGCCGATGGCAGCCCGGGTATCTCATAATGTCGGTTTAAAATATAATCCGAATAATTATTTACTGATGCATGCTATGGGACCGAATGTTGCTGGAGTTATTGGTAGTTCGGTGGCGGCGGGAATATTTCTTAGTTTTTTATTATAGAGTTCTGTTAGTATAGTGTTAAAAAAATATAACAGCATAATATTTTGTGCTGTTAATCTATATATACATTTTTATTATAAAACTTATTTTTAGGAATAAGTTTTATGAATGTATGTTTATGAGCAACTCTAATAATAAAATGAAATTATCGGCAGCAATTATAACTCTAAATGAAGAACATAATCTTCAAAAAACTCTCCCTACTATTAAAGATTTGGTAGACGAAATAATTATCGTAGATAGCGGTTCTACCGATAAAACAAAAGAAATTGCCGAAAGTTTTAACTCAAAATTTATATTCAATCAATGGCAAGGATATGGAAAGCAACGGAATTTTGCCTTTTCTAATTGTAGTGGTGATTGGATTTTATGTATTGATGCAGATGAACCAGTTTCACATAAATTATCTAACAAAATAAAAGAGATTGTAAATAATAAAGATAATAATTGCAAAGTATTTTCAATAATCCGTAGAGGTGTTTGCTTTGGAAAAAAGTTAAAATATGGTATGTTTTTTAATGATTACCAAATTAGATTATTTAAAAATGGCGCAGGAATGTTCAATGATAATGTCGTTCACGAAAAATTCATAACAGAACATAAAATAAAAAAACTAAAAAAGAAGTATTTTATTTTACATTATGCATACAACTCAATGGAAGATTATTTGGAAAGATTTAATAAATATACAACGCTCGGAGCAATAGATTGTAAAATAAAAAACAAAAAAAGTTATGTTTTCAAAATAGTATTTTCACCTTTTTTAACTTTTTTAAAAATGTATTTTTTGAAGTTAGGTTTTTTAGATGGACTAGAAGGGTTTGTATTGTCAATTACAAGTGCAACTTATCCGATGATAAAATATTTTAAGTTAAGAGAAAAGCAAAATAATAATATTTAAAAAAATATTTATTATTATTGCTTTTAGACAAATAAAATAAAATTTTTTCGCATTCTTCTGATATTATAATTCTGTGTTAATTTTATTGTCTAAATTTGGCTTGAACCTATAAATTTGTTAGAAACTTAATAAAAATAAAAAAAAATTTGGAAATTAGAAAAAAAAAAGTTATTTTTGTATTTCTTTGTTTTGACAAATTGAAATTTTTGATATTGTTCTTTGGGTGCTTAGCTCAGTTGGTCTAGAGCATCTGCCTTACAAGCAGAGGGTCGGGGGTTCGACTCCCTCAGCGCCCACAAATTAAATGTTGTATAGTTAAACCAAATATTCTTAAAAATTATACGACCTTGATAAAATTTTATACCAAGCACTTGCTTGGTAATTTTATAAAAAAATAAAAATAAATTAATATTGTAATAATTTATCTGCAGGAGTGGCGGAATTGGTAGACGCGCTGGACTCAAAATCCAGTAGCCCTTAAAGCTGTGGGGGTTCGACTCCCCCCTTCTGTACTCAATATAGATGATAATTGTATATACATCCTATAAAAAAGACCATTTTATTTATTAAAATATGTTTTTTAATAAATAAAAAAATATTACAGTATAGCATTAAATCCAAAGTATTGTACACAATATTTTGGGTTCATTTTTTATGCTATGCAAAAAAATAAGCGAACCAAATTTAATTGGTCAGACAAGTAGCTAAAAACTTTTAGGCGTTCATTATAATTATCTAAAAAATTATAATTAAAAAGAAAAAATTATGTATATTTGTGTTTTTAAAAAATGTGAATTATAATTATGGCAAAAGAAAAAGCACCATCTTATAATATATCCGAAGATAAATTGAAAGCAGCAAAATTTGCAATAGAACAAATAGAAAAAGCACACGGCAAAGGTTCTATTATGCTGCTGAACCAAAAACAAGTAGTGCCAGTAGAATCTATTCCAACAGGTTGTATTTCACTTGATGCTGCAATCGGTGTTGGCGGTGTTCCAAGAGGACGAATAATTGAAATATTTGGTCCCGAGTCATCAGGTAAAACGACAATTTGCTTGCATATCATTGCAGAAGCACAAAAGAAGGGCGGGCTTGCTGCATTTGTAGATACTGAACATGCATTGGATGTAAATTATGCTCAAAGGTTAGGCATTGATTTAAATACTCTTTTACTTTCTCAACCCGAATTTGGTGAACAGGCGTTAGAAATTGTAGAAACTCTTGTTAGAAGCAATGCGATAGATGTAATTATTGTGGATTCTGTTGCAGCACTTACTCCAAGATTAGAAATAGAAGGTGATATGGGTGATGCACAGATGGGTTCGCAAGCAAGATTAATGTCTCAAGCAATGCGAAAATTAAATGCTGCTATCGGTAAGTCAAACACAACTGTTATGTTTACAAATCAACTTCGTAGCAAAATAGGTGTTGTATATGGAAATCCTGAAACAACTACAGGTGGAAATGCATTAAAATTTTATGCTTCTGTTCGGATGGATATTCGCCGCAAAGATACTATAAAAGAAGGAGGCGATATTATTGGAAATAGAGTAAAAGTTAAAGTGATTAAAAATAAAGTTGCACCTCCATTTAAAGAAGTAGAATTTGATATTATGTATAATGAAGGTATTTCAAAACTCGGTGACCTTATAGATGTAGCAACTGAATATGGAGTAATAACTAAAGGTGGTTCGTGGTATACATATAATGAAGACAGAGTTCAAGGTAGAGAAGGTTTGAAAAAAATGTTTAACGAAAAGCCCGAAATGGTAACTAAATTAGAAGAGCAAGTTAGAAAATTATTAAGTGAATCAAAAAATTTTGAACCTTCAAAAAATACAAATAATGCCGATAATACAAATATAGAAGAATAAATTCCTCATTAATTTTTGAGAGAGTAGTATAATATAACAATGTTACTCTCTTTTTTATTTTGTATATATCTTCATCTATACTACTTTTCAGTTATTTTAAAACTTGTTTCAGAATGAAAAAAAATTTAATAATGTTTTCAACAAATAATAATTTATACTCCTTCCAAATTAGTTTGCGAAAAATATCATCTCAAAATATTGATTTCACAAGAAATATTTTTCTAATATTTTCACAATATATTTTTATTTGAGTATAATTTAATTTAATTTTTTGTATTTTTGCTTTTTTATACAATATAATTTTAAACAAAAATGAAATTAACAAAATTTAATGCAATTCATAAAAAACTTAATGCAAAAATGGTTGAGTTTGCGGGCTTCGAAATGCCAATCCAATATTCTAACGGAATCACAGCAGAACATAATATAGTCCGTCAAAAAGTTGGTGTATTTGATGTTTCTCATATGGGTGAGTTTGAAGTTAGAGGAAACGATGCTCTAAACTTTTTGCAATATTTAACTGTAAATGATGTTGCTAAATTAAACACAGGTGAGGTTCAATATTCCTGTATGTGTTTTGAAGATGGTGGCATTGTTGATGATTTTTTAGTGTATAATATGGGTGATTATTATATGCTCGTAGTCAATGGAGCAAACATTGATAAAAATTGGGAATGGGTAAATAAAATTGCTAAAAATTTCAAAGTAGAACTAAAAGATAGTTCTGATGATTATAATTTATTAGCAGTGCAAGGTCAAAAATCCCGTGATACCTTACAAAAATTAACTGATACCAATTTATCAGAAAATGATTTACCATTTTATAATTTTAAAAATGGCAAAATTAATGGTATTGAAACAATAATCTCTCGCACTGGATATACGGGAGAATTAGGTTATGAACTATATTTCAAATGCGACGAAACAACTTGTGAAAAAATGTGGAATGCTATTTTTGATGCTGGAAAAGAATTTGGTATTGAACCAACAGGGTTGGGATGCCGTGATACATTGCGATTAGAAAAGGGCTATTGCCTTTATGGAAATGATATTGACCAAACTACAAATCCTATAGAAGCAGGATTAGGTTGGATTACAAAACTTAATAAAGGTTGTGATTTTGTTGCTTCTGATTTGTTGAAAAAAATTAAAGAAGAAAAACCTACTCGCAATTTAGTTGGATTAAACATTTTAGCAGATAAATTTATTGCTCGTCACGGATATAAAATATTTGCTGATGGCAAAGAAGTTGGTATCATTACAAGTGGAAATATGTCACCAACATTAGGCAAACCGATTGCTATGGGTTATGTTGCGGCAGAATATAAATCAGTAGGTTCAAAAATTGAAATTGAAGCAAGAGGCAAATTATTTCCTGCCGAAGTAATAAAAATGCCTTTTATAAGTTAATGATAAACAAATGCTATCTAAACTTTAAAAATTAGTAAAACCTAATTTATTATTTAGAAAGTAAAAAAATATTAGTTGTTTTTTTGCACTACTTCACTATATAACAAGAAGGTATTTAAACAAAATCAACTGCTTCTTTACCATATGATTCCCCAAAAAAAATATTTTTTTAGATGATTCCCCAAAAAAAATATTATATTTGTAAAAAAATAAATAAGGAAAAATGAAAAAAATACACAAAATATGTATACTTTTACTAATATTAAATACTAATACAATTTTTTCTCAACTAAATCCATTTCAAATACTGCCCAAAGAAATAAAAGAAAAATCAATAAATTATAATTATGAAAATGAATTAGAACAAAGCAAATATAATCCACGCTTTGGATTGTTGTTGGGATATGGTTTAAATTTTCATCATACTGATTTTAAGGAATTGCCAGGTTATCCTACTTGTTGTAATACTTTTAAAAGTGGATTTGGACACGGAATTAATTTTGGTGGATTAGTTCAATTTAGATTAAATGAAGATTGGTATATTGGTTCACAATTACTACTTAGTAATCTTAATGGATTTTTAAAACATAATAACGCAGAACCTATCACGATTGAAGGCATTTTACAAACTGCTAAAATAGATAATAAATTAGATATATCAATAAATACATTAGTTGTATCTCCTTATGTTGGTTATACAATAAATAAAATATCAGAGGATTTTCAGATTATTGGTTCTTTAAATTTAGGATTTATTACAAAGGCAAATTTTACTCAATATGAAGAACTTGTTAGTCCATCTGTTGGAACTTTTGAAAACGGGTTTAGAATAAGAAACAATGTTACAGCAGAACTTCCTGACCAAAATATTTTATTTGGTTTTGGGCTGGGTGGACAATATGATTTACCACTAAACAAAACTAATAATTGGAGATTAACTCCCGAATTCAAATATAATTTTTGGATAACACCACCTGTAAAATCATTAAGTTGGCTAACAAGTCAAATTAGTTTAGGTGTTAGTATAAGGTATAACAAACCGCCATCATCTCCTCCACCTCATCCTGAACCACTATTGCCACCACTTCCACCAATGCGTCTGCCGAAGTTAGAAAATAATTTTATAGTTGATGTAAATCATTCTATACCTAAACTCAATCCCGATGGAACATATTCTGAATCGGATGGGATTATGGTAGAAGAATATACACAATTAAATTTAAAACCACTTTTAAATTATATATTTTTTGATGCAATGTCGGATGAAATTCCAAGTAGATATAAACATATAGATACAAATAAAATGTTTGCCGATGAGTATAGAAATTTTTCAAATATGAATTCATTAGAAACATATTACCATTTGTTAGACATTGTTGGTTTGAGATTAAAAAAATATTCTAAAGCAACTATAGAATTAGTTGGAACTAATTCAGGGGTAAGTGGAGAAAGAAATAATGTAAATTTATCAGAAAGAAGAGCAAAAAATATAAAAAAATATTTTATAGATGTATGGGGAATTGAAGATTATCGCATAAAAACAACTGCAAGAAATTTGCCTAAAGAACCGACTCGTCCAACAGAAGTAAATGGTGATGAAGAAAATAGAAGAGTGGAAATATATTCTAATGATGCTCGAATAACAGAAGCAATTTTATCATTTGACACAATTTCTGTTATAAAAACTCCTTATATAAAATTTATTTCTACAATAAGTTCACCATTTGGAATCGTTGATGCAAAATTAGTTATAAGCAAAGGAAATATTTTATATGATAGTTTTTTGGATTCTGAATTATCTCCAGTAGAATTTGAAATTACAAACGAAATTGTTAATAATAATACTGATTTTCCTTTTACTTACCAATTGTCTGCAACAGATAAAATGGGACAAAAAGTTTCTTCTGACCTTAAAACAATACCAATTAACAGAGTAACAGTGGAAGCAAAAAAAAGTGGAAATATTGCAGATACAAATTATGAATATTATAGTTTAATATTGTTTGAATTTAATTCTACTAATTTAGGTGATAAAAACAATAATGTATTAGATTATATAAAGAAACGAGTTAAACCTGAATCTAAAGTAATAATTTCGGGATACACCGATATTATTGGTATGCCTGAAGCAAATAAAAAATTAGCAACAGAACGAGCAACAATATCTGCTAAAAGATTAGGTATGAACGATGTAGAATTGCGAGGAATTGGAACAGATGAGTTGTTATATGATAATGAATATCCTGAAGGAAGATTTTATTGCAGAACTGTAACTATACACATCGCAACACCTATTACTAATGATTAAATACATAAATATATGAGTTCTATTTTTGTTCTTGACACTAATTAATCGGATTGATATGAAATTTCTTGGTAAAATAATATAATCAATGAAATTGTTTTAATCAATGGTTTGGGTTCACAACAACAAAATAAACATCCTATTTTTCTTTTTTACTTTTCAGATAAAAATTTACATATTTCATTCTCTATTTGTTTATACGCTCCAACACTGCCACCATTAAAAATGAATGCAAAAAATAAAGTATCATCACTTCTATTTTTTAATACTCCTGCAAGTGAACTAACATTTTTATGTGTTCCTGTTTTTCCTCTAAAATTATCTTCAGCGTAAGAATTTAACATTCTTTTTTTTAATGTTCCATCATATCCTGCAATACTTAAAGAACTAATAAAATCATCTGCAAATGAACTGCTTGATGCTTTTAAAAGTAAATTTATTAGTCCTTCAGGAGAAATTAAATTTCTTCTTGACAAGCCCGACCCATCATTAAAAAGAAAACCATCTGTATTTATTTCATTATCGTTTAACATTTGCAAACCCGCCATTGATGCACTTTTAGCAGTATTTTTATCTTTGTTATAAATAGCACCATTTAATTTAAAAAGATTTTCAGCAAGATAATTATCACTTTTTTTATTTACAATTTCTACGATTTCATATAAATTTCTATAAAAAGTATAAATAATTTTTGTTTCTTTGTTGATGTCTAAACTTTGCTTCTTTATTGCATTTCCATTAACAGCAACACCACCAGAAATAAGTCGGTCTTTCAATGCAAAAGCCACAATGAGAGCAGGATTTTTTATATAATGTTTATATGTATAAGTCCTATTTGCTGATAATGTGCCTTTAACATAAAATACTTGCCGCCCATCAGAATTCATATTAGAAGAGATAGAAATTGGATTTACAGATTTAGTTTGTTTGCTTTTTGTTGTCGTATTATTCGCTATTAAATCATTTTCTATTACATCACCTGCTAATTGCAAATAATTATTTTCATTATTATTTTGAAAAATATTATTCATTCCTGTGTTAGTTTTTTTTGTTTTTTGTTGAGAAGTTCCTCCACTAACTGTTGCAGAATTAGAAATAACAAAACCTGATGATGCAGGTTTAAATGAAACATTTACCGACTTCCCCGCAGATGAACCCGCAGTAACTATTACATTAACTATATTTTTTTCAAATGATAATGCTGATATGGGAGCAGTAGGTTCTACCTCGTCTCTGTCACCACTATAATGAAATCTATTATAAATGCTATCAAAAAATGTATCATCGCCAATTATATTTCCATTGATTTTATTGATACCATATCTTCTAATTTCATCTGCAATTATCTCTAAATCATTAATAGATAACAACGCATCGCCACCACCAATTATATAAAGATTTCCATTTAAAGTTCCATTAACAATTTCACCATCAATAGCGATTTTTGTCTTCACATTTTTATCATCTTTAAGCAAATTATAGGTAGTAAAAGTTGTAACTAATTTTGTATTAGATGCAGGAACTAATAGCATTTGTGGATTATGCGTATAAATATATTTATTCTGTTTGGTAGAATAAATTGCAATTCCATATCTTGTATTTCCTATTTTATATTTATTTATTACAGAATTAATTTCATTGGAAATATTTTTATACAGAATAGAATTATCTGTTTCTTGTATAGAATAAATAAAAAATGAACTCGCAAAAAATACAAGAAAAAAGTAAAAACATTTTTTCATTATGCTGTTTTGATTTTAATTATATTTCCGAAAATATATTTTAAAAAAAGGACACATAATTATCTCACATAACTACTGTCCTTATTGCTATAGTTTTTTTATTTTATTGCTTGCTTAACAATAGCAGCAAACACATTCGGCTGATTCATAGCAAAATCAGCCAATACTTTTCTGTTGATGTTAATATTGCTCTTTTTTAAAGCATTCATCAAACGAGAATAAGTTGTGCCATTTTCTCTTGCAGCAGCATTAATACGAACTATCCACAAACTTCTATACTCACGCTTTTTTAATTTTCTACCTACATAAGCGTGCTGTAAACCTTTTTCAATATGGTTTTTGGCAATAGTCCATACATTTTTTCTTCTTCCCCAAAAACCTTTAGCAAGTTTGAGAATTTTTTTTCTTCTAGCTTTGGATGCTACTTTTGGGACGCTTCTTGGCATATTATCTCCTATATAAAAGGGCATAAGGGGAGCATCTAAATATTATATTGAATTTTATTTTGTAATTCAATTCCCTTTTGCCTCAGTGAAAAAAATTAATTAATAGCAAACACTCAATTAACGCTATTAACCCATAGCCAACATTCTTTTTACAGAATTGATATCAGAAGGATGAACCAAAGTTGATTTTCTAAGGTTTCTTTTTCTTTTCTGACTTTTCTTTGTTAGAATGTGACTTGCATAAGCTTTCTTACGCTTAAACTCGCCGCTACCAGTGATTTTAAATCTTTTTTTAGCGGAGCCATTAGTTTTCATTTTTGGCATTTTTTATATTCCTTTGCTAAACCAAAATGATACAAAATACAAAAATACATTTTTTTTTTCAATTTACCAAATATTTGATGATGTTTTAGAAAGAATGCTGTTCCAAATTATTGGTAAAATAAATAGTTATAATTAAATCGTGACAAAACAACATCTTTTTACCTCCCTTTAACTTATTGTGTATTATATCCATTTTTTTCAAACCATCCTAAAATGTC
>Ga0082212_10001693_pt1 | contig 32448 bp, 29 predicted proteins | sample TergutNt197P3_FD_71548 | JGI IMG/M metagenome (GOLD analysis project Ga0082212, IMG submission 71548) | Neocapritermes taracua P3 segment gut microbial communities from Petit-Saut dam, French Guiana - Nt197 P3 | ecosystem: Host-associated > Arthropoda: Insects > Digestive system > Gut ... | reverse complement strand
CCAGCTACCATGCTTAGGCGTATAGTGAATTTCAAGACGGCTTGAAAGTCGTAGCGCCTCCTCAGGAGGAAAGGCGGCATAAAGAGAAGCGATCCCATGCGTATTGAGGTTATGGGACAATCTGGTCACCGGGACCGGCGCCCGGGCCGAGCCCCTGATTCTGGCCGTGGGAACCCAGGCGGCCACCGATGACGCCCTGTTCTCCGAACTGGTGGATTACGGCGCCAAGGTCAACAGCGGGGAGATTAAAGATCCTACCTTTTACGCGGCCATTTATACCACCCCGGAAAGCGCCGACATTTGGGATGAGGCCAACTGGTATGCGGCCAACCCGGCCCTTGGCGACTTCCGGAGCCTTCAGGAGATGCGGGACTTCGCACCCCAGGCCCAGAGGATGCCGACCAAAGAGGCGGCCTTTCGGAACCTCTACCTCAATCAAAGGGTGGACGCCGCCCCCAGCTTCATCCGGCCGGCCGACTGGAAGGCCTGTGGAGAAGGGGTCGAACCCCAGGAGCTTTTCGGCCGGCCGTGCTGGTGCGGTCTGGACCTTTCGGCCACTCAGGACTTGACGGCCCTGGAGCTCTTCTTTCCCGAGGACGGTGGGGCGGTTCTGTCTTATTTCTGGCTGCCGGGCGAAGGTATCCGGGAAAAGGCTGACCAGGACCGGGTGCCCTATGACGTTTGGGCCAAGCAGGGCCACATGGAACTGACCCCAGGCCGGGCAATTGACCGGGGCTTCATTGTGCGCCGGCTGGCTGCGGTGGTGTCTGACTATGACGTTAAGAGCATAGCCTATGACCGCTGGAGGATGAACGAGATCACAAAGATTCTCTATGAGCAGGGCCTTCAGGGCTTGCCCCTGGTGGAATTCGGCCAGGGCTTACGGAGCATGGCCCCGGCCATTGATGAACTGGAGCGGCTGGTTCTGTCCGCCAAGATTCGGCATGGGAATAACCCGGTCCTGACCATGTGCACGGTCAACGCCAAGATAGACCCGGACGCGGCCGGGAATCGGAAGTTCAGCAAGAAGCGGTCAAACGGCCGCATTGACGGCATTGTGGCCTTGGCCATGGCGGTGGGCCAGTGGGCCAAAGAAGCCAAGGCCGCGGCCTTTGTTTTTGACCCGGGTCTGCCGGTGTTTTTGGAGGCTTGAATTTTTGCGCCGGCTGGCGTATCGTAGCTGTGGGCAAGTCCTCCAGACCAACCGGAAAGGAGGGGGGCGCCTATGGCGAAGTTCCTCTGGAATGTCCTGGCCACTGTGGTGGCCGGGCTTCTGTTGGCTCTGATTATGCATTTGTTGAATGTGTAAAAGGAAGCCCCTGTAGGAACTAGCCATTCCTACAGGGGAGTTGAACCTTTGAGCTGTAAACTCAGGGGGACTTGCCCTGTGGCCGGGGGGTGCCGCAAGCGCCCCCCGGTTCTTTTTTAAGATACTCCACAATGTAGAGAAAGTCAAGGATGGGGCTGACGGGTGAAAAAATTGCGAGCGGGCGAAAAAGGGCTTGACATTTTTGGTGTACGCGCGTAAACTAGAGGGCGAGGTTATGAATTATGTGCAAGTATGAATATCCCCAGAATTTAGCAACGGTCATGTGGGACAGTTACGCCGCTTCTGAGTTCTTGCCTATTGTTGGGGTAAAAAAAATTACCCTGCACCAATGGGGACGGCGTGAAAATATTGGATTACCCCCTACAGGGCGTGGTAAGAAATTGGAGTTGACCGGCCATAAAATCGTTTTTTTGGCAGCCCTGTCAACGCTCTCTACTTTGGAGCAACCGCCTAGCTCCGGTAAGTTTGGTCTCGAAAGAGAGGTCGGAATATTTACCGAATGTTTCGTTAGAGAGTTTACAAATTTTCCTTATCGGTATTGTGTTGCCAAGACAAGGCCGCTCGGGCATGGCTTTATGGAATGGGAATTAAGTGATACCTCCAACCCGGCAAATCATATCGTTGATTCCGTTGGCGGCGCAATAGTGCCAGGATGGATTGTTTTAGACTTAATGGCTATCACTGAAAAAGTAGCCAGAGGGTTGTATGAAATTCGGAACCGGTGAGAGAAAATTTTTTTGTCGGCATTGGTTTACAATCGTAAACCATAAATGCGAAAAAAGGCCTCGCCCGGTGATTCCACGCACCGGCCGAGGCCCTAAACCGGGAGACCCTTTCGACCTTAAGTCTATTCAATGATTGGCTTAGCAGTTACGTGAAACACTGCCGCGGCAACATGACCAAAAAAGAGGCCGATGAAAAAGCCTCTTTCCTGGCGGCCTTTTCCACCGAAAGCCTGAGGCGCGGTCTGGATAACCCGCAGAAAATGACGCCTCAATTTGCCCATGAATATCTGTCGGACATTAAGGACAAGCGCGGCCCCAACGTGGCCAATCGCGCCAGGAAGCACCTCGTGGCGGCCTGGAATTGGGGCTATGACTTTATAGACGATTTTCCCGACAAGCTATGTCCTTTCCGCAAGGTGCGGCCCTTTCCGGTTAAGCCTCAAGACCGATATGTGCCTCCGGATGAGGATATAATCAAAGTCTTGAATTTGATGACAGGCCAGGACGCCTTAATGGTGGTGGCTTTCCTTCAAACCGGGGCCAGAAAAACCGAGCTTTTCCGGCTGACCTGGGATGACGTAGATTTGACTCGTCGGCTGATCAAGTTGACCGACAAGAAAGCCCGGGGCGGGGGCTGGCGGGAGAGGTGGATGAGCATTGATGAAGATTTGGCGGAGGCCTTGGCCAGGTGGCGGGAAGAACGGCCAGTAAAGGCGAATAATGTCTTCATGCAAATGGCCGACCACCATTCCGGGGCCATTCAGGTTGGAGACCCTTTCAAGCAAAGACGGCATTTCATGGCAAGCCTATGCCGGCGGGCCGAGGTCAAGCCTTTCGGGTTCCACGCTCTTCGACATTGGGGTGCGGCAAGGATTTTCAAGGCCAAGGGGCTGAATGAGGCTCAGATGTTTATGGGCCATAGCCGGGCGACCACGACCGACCGCTATATCAGGAGTGCTGGTTTGTATGCTGACAAAGAAGCGTTGGCCACCACTATAAGCACCAGCCCCGTAGGGGCCGCCGCCATAGCCACACTCCAAAAAGAAACGGCCCCAAATGGGGCCGAAACAGTAACCAACGAGCAGTAACCATGCTCAATGTTTTTAACGATAAACCGTGTAACCTATTGAAATCATTTGGCGTCCCCAAGGGGATTTGAACCCCTGTCGCCGGCGTGAAAGACTTGGGTCGAACGCCATAAAATAAAAGATTTCAACACTTTGCAGGTGTTTAGGGAGTCCCTAAAATGCCTGCAGGTGCTTGTAGAATTGTAAACCGTTTTTGTAAAAGAGCAAAGGTCCCAGCTTTCTGCGAAAAAGCTGGGACCTCAGATGGCACTACTGACAAACACGGCTCTATTTTACCATCTTCACCTCAAAAAAACAAGGAGGGAACTGAAGAACTAGCCCTCGCCGCTCCCCCCTCCAAGCCCTCATTCATTCAACATCCCGATTTTAACTCCCCTGGCCGGCATCTGCTACGCTTGCACCTCCGGAAGGCTATCGCCAAACTCGACTGTCCGTTAGATCCTTTCCGCTTCGACCGCCGCAGGATGGCTCAAGTCATGGGTATTACGACCCGGACACTCAGCAGTTACCTGACTATACTTGCTAACCGGGGTTGGTTAGAGAGAGAAGCGCAGGAGCGGGATCACCGCGGCTACAATTCCTACGGCCGGCTGAGGGCAACTGAAAAACTGTTAGCGTTATTAGGTTTCTACGAACAGCCGGAGGAAAAATTTTCCTCTCTTCTTAAAGATAGGAAGAAAGAAGAATCTAAAGAGATATTCCCCGCCGGGCCGGGGAACTTTTCGTCTTCGACCAGGGAAGAGAAATCCGAAAAGAAAGCCGCAAACCAGCCCCCGGCAGATTCACCACATTCAGACCTTTGGGAGCTTGCAGAGTTCGGATTGCATACTGGACAGATTATGTATCTTCGGGTAGAAGCCCGAAAGGAGGGGCATTGTCTGTCAACAGTTTTTGCGGCCGTTAAGCCTTGGCTTGAAAAATTTAAGGGTCGGGCAAGGGCAATCATTGGCTATCTAGTCAAGTGTCTGCGTTCTAGTCAAGACTATACGCAAACTCTTGCAAAACTGCGAACAAAGCAAGATCGACTCCAAAAAAAAGAGGCCCAAGACCAGAAAAAGGAGGCCCAAGCCAGGGCGGAGAAAGCCGAAAACCACCGTCGTAGTCTTATGCTCAAAATCGTCGAGGCTCAAGAGCAAGCACGGCAAGACAAAGCCCATGATGATGCCCAGGCCTTAGTGCCGGCCTGGGGACAGGCCCGGCAAATACTAGCCGAACATAAAGATTTCAACTGCTGGCTCCGGCCCTTAAGTGGGCAGGCGGTCAACGGCCGGTTGATTCTTTCCGGCCCGAATACGTTTTTTCTTAATCGTGCGTGGCTGATAATGGGCAGCGCAATCAAAGCAGTCCTGGGCGAGATCGCCCCGGACCTTGAAATAATTTTTGAAGCCCCAGCCGTACAATCCTATACACTGAGATAATATTTAAACAACTTTTTAACGGCCGCAATGACGGCAGGAGGTAAACATTATGCAGACCCAACAACAATCACACGATTTCGACAGTGTTTTTACCAGCGAGAAAGCCAAATTTTTGAGAAATAATGAGTGCCTCCGACTGGCAATATTTGAGGATGGAGACTCAAGGCTGTATCTGACGTACAGCCAAGACTTTGAGTCATCAGTCGCGGCCCAGACGGTCGGCGGCGTGTGTCATATCGTATTTAATTGTGCGCGAGTTGAGACGTTTCGCAATCCGGCCCCAAAATATTTTGTTAGCGGGCGGCTCTTGGGTGTTGACCCGTCCAGACGTAGGTATAAGGCCGGTGAAAGGCACGGCCTGGAAATGACCCCAGAAAACATCAAGGCTGAGTTTACAGGTGAGGTCAACGAGTATGTAGCTATTGGGCTTGGCCACATATACGATGAAGTCCAGACCAGGATGGCAGCCCAGGAGACCCTGGCGACCGAAGGCTTGGAGGAAGACCAAACGGCCAAGGAGCGAAAGAACAGCGCCCGCAGGCGGGGCATGACCTTCATAAAGTTGGAGGGCGACCAGGGCGTGGAATATGTGCCGTCTTGGTTGTCGGCGGCTCAAATTGATATGCTTAAACCTTATGAGATTGTGGCCGTTATTAGGACTATGGCCCACTGTGGTTTTTGGTTAAAGTATCCCGATGTTGCCCGGCAAGCTATGGCCCCGCCGGCAAGAAGAAACCGAATGATGATGTGATGAGAGGTGATACATGGAACATATTGAAGAAGCCCGGAGACGTTTGAAAACCTTAAAACCCAAAGACTCGATTAAAACAGCCATAATAGAGTTATGGCCGGATATTGACCAAGCCTTAAAAGACGGGCTGAAACTGAAGGAAGACATTGGCCCGACCCTATTCGATACCCTCGGCCCAGGCTTTGGCCTGGACCTTGGCGACCAGAAAAAGCGGGCCAATTTTTGGCGGCTCATACCGCGGTATAAACCCGCCGAAAAGCCCGTCATGAAGCCAGGGACGAAGCCATCCAAGCCGGGCCGAGAACCAACCGAGAAGCCCGCCAAGCCAACCCGAGAGGCCAGGACAAAGGCTCAGAAAGCGGCGGCAGAAGCTCATCCTAGCTTATTCGAGGAATAGCCAGCAATACCAAAGCCTGGAAGGTGTACTCACTACACCTTTACAAGGTTTCGTTCGGGCCAGACCTCCGGCCTGCCCGTAAGGCCGGGGGCCTACCAGCCCCCGGCCGCAGGAGGAAAAATCATGGACCAGCTGGATCAACCCACTACCGTATTACGCACCCAGAAAAACCACAATTGGAACCAGCTAACCACGGCCGCCGCCCACAACAGCCGCAAGAACATGCCGGAAAACGCCGACCCGGAACGCAGCCATTTGAACCGTTGCCTCATCGGCGGCCCAGATGATGATGTGGTCGAGATAGCCAAGACCAGGATCAACCCCGGTCGGAAAATAAGAGCGGATAATGTGTTAGGCGTGACAGGCATCATGAGCGCCAGCCCGTCATATTTTCGGCCGACCAATCCGGAGGCAGCCGGGGCTTACGACCCGGCCCGCCTGGAGCCGTGGGTTATGGCGTCAATGGCCTGGCTTAAACAGCATTACGGCGACCGGCGATTGATCCAAGCCATCCTTCACCTGGACGAAGTTACCCCTCATATACATTTTATTTTGGTACCGATTGACGAGCGGGGGCATTTGAATTGCAAGGCCCTACAAGGCGCCCCCAAACTTATGTCAGACATGCAGACTGGATATTGGGAGGCGGTCAAACATTTAGGTATTGCCCATCCACAGAAAGGCTCGAAAGCCGACCACATGACCGTAAAACAATTCTACGGTCTCATAACCCAAGCCACCGCGCCGAACTTGCCAGCCGCTGATGAATTCACCCAGGATCCGCCCGCCTTGCTCCGAACCAGGCAGAATATCAAAGCCTGGGCGGCCAAAGAAAAAGAAACCCAGACCGAGGAAGTCAAAATATACTTCCAAGCCCTGATCGCCAAGAGCGTCTTGGCAGAACGGAAGGCCAAGGAAGCCGAGCGCCAGGCCGAGAGAGAACGGCAGAAGAGTGCCAAATTGAAGGTCGAAGCAGAGAGGGCCGAGGCCGATCAGATCAGGGCCAAACAGATAACCGACGCCATGCGCGACCTTGACTTGGCCTTAATCCTTCAAGATATGTTCCAGGCGGAGGCCATCGGCCCGGACAGCAAAGGCTGGGAGCGTTACCGGTTGCCTGATGGTGAGGTCGTGAGCGTCAGCGGATCGGCTTGGAAGGCCGACCAGGCCAAAGGGAAGGGAGCCATAAACTTAATGATGGAATTGGCCGGCTATGAGCAGAACGAATTTAAACAAGCTGTCCGAGACTTGGCCGAAGTCTATGGCAATGAGGCCACCAGCCGAGCGCTGGCTGGTCACCAAGTCAGAACCGCGCCCGACCAGGTCAGGACCATCACCCAAACAATGGCGCCGACACCTGGTGCTTCTCGGGCCGCGGAACGTCGGTTTCTTGCCCTGGAACAAGCAGCGGCCGATAAAAAAAAGAAGAAACGTCGGCCGAAGATGAACCAGCGACCAGTGGCTGCCCCGTCCATGTAGCAAAAAGACACAAGGAGTTATATATTTTACCTCTAAATAGTTTTCCGAAGGGACAGGCCCCCTCAATTTTTATTACAGTTCTAATTTGGGAGTGAAGGTTGGGTTGGGGCTTGACGTGGGGTCTGGGGATGGATCCGGCCGGGGCGTGGGTTTGGGCTTGTAAATCATATCTTCCAAGGCCGGGATCATAGTCTCCAGTTTTTGGCAACGATTTTTGACCATGACCGGGAAATCTCTGAGGAGGAGTCTGGCATCAGGACTGAATTGCTCTATCTCGGGCAGAAATTCAGACAGCTTGGCCGGCATTTCGGAAGTCATTTTTTGCAAAGTCTTGACCAAGAGAGGATTATGGATATCTAGATCCTGCCCCATTACCATGAAAGATTCAGCTCGGATGTCGGCATACATATAGGAATCCCCGATTTTCATGGCCATTCGATTGTCATCCTGGTAGGTCACATTAAAAAGGAGATCGTAGAAAGGAGCCAAGGTTGGCTGGCCGGCTTGGGCATAGAGCAAGCTGAAGTTCTTGCCGTGAGCATCATTATTACCGATGAGAGTATTGAAGATGGCGCTCTGGAGCAGGGCTTTTCTTTGCTGCTGGCCCGCGGTATCTAGGAACATTCGGCCGCAGTCCCGGAAACCCGGACCGCCGTCAAATTCGTAAAGCTTTTTCAGATCATAACTCAGGGCCTGACAGAAATCCTCCTGGTGCAAACGTTTTATGGATCCGTCCTGGGCCGTAATCCTGTCGTACCTCTTGATCATTAAAACCGCTTCATCGCCTATTCTGAGAAGACGGCTTTCGGGCACAGGCAGGCCCAAAGATTGGGCCAATCGATTGCAGAGATATTCGTTTTCCGGAACAAAAGGACACAGAGGGTTAAGGTGGCTTGGTTTCAATATCCAGTTAGTCGGCGAAATGGTCCCTTTTTGCGGCACATACAGCTTGTCGTTCTCCCAAAGGACCGCGATTTTGTCTTGGGCGCCAGCCAGGGAAAAATTTATCGGCTTCCCCTGGTCTCTCAAAATTCTAATCAAAGGTTGACGTTCTTCACGTCTTTTTCTCAACATGTCAGGCAGGCCCGGACCTATTTCCCGGTAGTCGTCTCGTGACGGTGGAGGAGCCGGGGAATCCGGGACAATGACCAGGGCGCCAGCGCACTCGGCTCCGAAATGCTTCAAGAATTTATAATTATAACTTTCGTCAGCCTTATCTTCTTCGAGGATCCCATGTATCGAAGGCGACTGCCAGTTTAAGTGCGAAAAAAATATGTTGGCCTTGTTGTGGAACTGGGCCTGTCCATTTTCTTCGAAGGACAAAGAGCGGGAAATGGGGTAACCCTTCTTCATCCAGTCGGGATGATACTCGAACTCAAGGCCCTCTAAAACGGAATGCAGATGGCCCACCACTAGCCCCGGATCCCCATCCCATAAAATTTTCAGCCTCTTGGACATTTCATTCCCTCTAAAATTTTAAGGCTTGCCCATTCCCATTATAACACTATCTTCGACTGGAAAGGAGGGGTAACGTCGGCCGAAGCTGGACCAGCGGCCAGTAGCCGCCCCGTCCATGTAGCAAAGAGACACAAGGAAGGCGTGTCTTGTGCTGGTCCAGTTCCGGCCGAGAACGCCCAGCCAAAGACAGCCGCAGGCCCAGGACCGGCAAAAAGCCGGCCCTGGGCCTGTTTTCTTTTCTATGGTGGCCGAGCCGCTTGGGTTTCGCCTCAAGACCGCCAAGGGCGGGCTTGACCCTCGGGAGGCTTGTGGCCTTAAGCTGGCAAAAACATTTAATGTCGTATGTAGTAGTTGCCGCATTCCAGCAACTTGATTTCCACTCGGGTGCAGATTTCTTTTTGACCTTTTTTGGCCTCTCCATTCCCTTTGCCATTATAGATAATCTGAATTTTATTTTCTGGCAGATGAGTCCAATTAAAATTATCGACTTGTCTACCATAAGACTCATAACTGTGACCAGTTCCGTTAGATTGAAAAACGTAAGCAATACTAGTGTCTACGTTATCTCTTTTGTAGCAATCATTTTTTGTAAATTTGTCTTTCGTCGGTAGACATAAGGAATAAGTACCGGGAAAAGTCGAAGGATCAAGGGCCTTGCCAGGCTTGGATGAAGACAACGAACCCTGATTCTGATCCTGAGTATTGCCGATGATGGCTCCGGCCACGGTGCCGGCCACGGCCCCGATGGCCGCACCGGTCCAGCCGGATCCGCCGGTGGCCCGGGAGATGGCCGCCCCTACGGCCGCCCCGCCAGCACCGCCGATGGCCGCGCCCTGACCGGTCTTAGGGGCATTGGCGCATGAAGCTAGGAAAACGATCAAAACGATGGGAATAAGCTTTTTCATGGGGCTCTCTCTCTTTCAAAAGGTGAATATCAAATTTTTCCACTTTAATTAACGTATTCTTTAATAATCCAAATGATAATGAAAGTTATAACCATCCACAAAACAGTACAACCTAATTGATCATTGATTTTTCCTTGTCTGTAGGCGAGGCTTCCACAATTCGGACATTTAGGATAAAGCCCATCCCTTTCTTGAACCACGGTAATATTAAACGAAAATTCTTGACCACAATCCGGACACTTCGCAACTTTCCTTGTACTACTTAATGATGCTCGTTTCCATTCCTCGTTTTTTTGAAATGTTCGACTTCCGCAATGCGGACAACATGCTGCCGAAGCGGCCATATCATGTCCACAATCGGGACAACTTAGAATGCCAGTCGGAGGTATGTACTCCTGTTTCGAGGTCGAGGCGCCTACCAAACTCTTATTACAATGAGGACAAAAGGTTAAAGCTTTATTTTCCACAGCCATCTGGCAATGCGGGCAAATCTTTGACATTTTTATTATTCCTACTAAATCCTTATAACTTGTTTGCCAACCTCATGAAAAAGCCGCATAAATAATTAAAATTAAGATGATGAAGGCTAGGCCTAGCCAACCGCAACCGAATAGAATTCCCTGTTTCGCTCCCTCTTTTTTCCATTGTTTTACTGATCCGCAGTTAGGACAAGCGGCAGGGTTTTTTTTGGATATTAGATGACCACAATCCGGGCAGGGTATCAAGTTGGGGTTTTGTTCGGCAGACATTTGGCACCGTCCAGAATTCGACTGGATGGCCTCTAAATATATAGAGGCCGGGTGCTTGAAACAGCTAGTAGAACTGCGGACATATTTCCTAGAAGGTATTGTATTCAGTCCACACCCGGCCGTGCCAGTTTCTATGGAACGAAAAAAACACGGCTGCCGGGCGTGCGACCGCTACTAGGTATTTCAAGTACCTGTTGGAATTTAACCATAGGGAGGAGAAAAAGTCAAATGAACCAAGATCACGGGGCTTGCCCGGCGGCTTCGCCTTGGGCCGGGCCACCGAGGCTTCGCCCCGAGCCACCCTGCGGGCGTCTCGGCCTTCAAGGGGTCTGCGTCCCTAAGCCGGAAAGACTACGGTGGCCGACGCATGGCGCGCCGGCAACGATTGAAAGCAAGCCCACCCCTACCGCCCACGGCCCGACCGGACGGCCGGCCCAGGCGGTCCCCCCACTGGGGCACGGCTTCGCCGCGCCGAGTGGGGACCCATCGCCCCTCCCGGGGCTTGGATTACCTTGAAGGCGAAAAACGCAAAAGTCGGACCAAGAGGGACACACCCTGGCCCTCGTTTCTCCCTTTTTCCATGCTAAATTTTACTTGACATTTTATTTACAAATAAATAGTTTTAAAACTAAATTTTTCTTGCTAAATAGACGGTTTTTTGCTAAACTCCAAATGAGCTGGAAACAGCATACCATCAACCATCACGAAAGGAGCTAATTATGCGGAAGCCAGTTAACAAGGAAGACGTTGCCGCGGCAGTCGCCGCCCTGCGGGCCGAAGACAAAAAAGCTACGTCCGAGGCCGTGAAAGAGAGAATTAACGATATGACCGGAGGAGAAAAAGAGGGAAGCCAGCCAACCATTACCCGGCTTTTGGCCGAAGTCTTAAATGAACGGTACAAAGAACATGCGAATACCTGGGGCCGGGTTTTTGCCGTATTGAACAAGGCGACTGGCAAGGATATGTCTCCCGGCGTTACCAACAACGTTGCCGGACATCCCGGCTTGTACCTAAGTCAAATTATGAATCAGGCGATACGTAGCGGTATCAGCCGGTCTCCTTTGGATAGGCGCCTGGACGAAATTATGGGCCAGTTACCGCCGGAGGCACCGGGTGAACGCTACTCCGATGAGCAACAATCCTCTTTTTGGCTTGGCTATTATCACGAACGGAAGAAGATGAATCAAGAAGAGGAAAAGGCCGAGCCAGCCGCCCCCAAGGCCGCAAAAACCCGCCAAGCCCACAAAACCGGCGGCTAATGAGGAGAGGTCTGGACATGCAGTCAAAAACCCCCGCAATTTCCTCCCATGCGGGAGGATGGATTGAAACACAAGCCATAGCCATTGTGTTAAAAAGACCGGCATTTTCGCCGGTCTTTTTTTCATGAACATTCACAAGGCATAGACATTACAACTTATTGATTTTATTAATTTTTATTTGCAAGGACTGTTGCTTTATGATATATTGTGCGCAATTAGGCGGTGACACAGGCAAACATGGAACAGCCCCCGGACGACATAATAACAGCGATAGAGGCAGCCGAATGGCTGAAGCTGAGTCCCCGTTTCTTGCGTGCGCGGTGGCTTGAGCTTGGGGGCGTAATCATAGACGGAGAATACCGAATCTCCAAGTCGGAACTCTGGGGAGGATTAAAGACGTATGCCGACACTATTAAAAAGGAACGGGAAAAAATGGTGGCAAGCAAGGTGGTTTGCCCTCGGACGCCAGGGGGGAACAAAATTATACCCTTGGGGGCCAAAGGGCGGGCCGTCTTGGAGAGAGGCAAAGGCCTGGGAAGAAGAGCAGAAAGCGGCTCACTTGGCGGGGAAAAAAGCAAGCTCGGGTTGCGCGATTTTCGCCCGATGGCTGCAACGGTATTTGGAACACGCCTGGCGAACCATGACCCAGAAGACGGCCAAAGAAAAGGCAGCGGTGCTTGATGACTTTGCAGATTACTGCCTTGATCGTAACCCACCTGTTAAAACGCCAGAACAGATCACCACACAAGTGGTCGATGAGTTTTTAAATTACGTTCATGACCAATGTGCCCACCCTCGTCGCAACCACTGCGACCGCAATTGTAACCAGTGCGGCCTTCCTCGCAAACAGCGCGGACCTTTCGTAGCGAACAAATACCGCAAGAATCTTCAGGCCGCCTGGAACTGGGGAACGGTAAAGCTGGATGATTTTCCTGAAAAATTATCACCTTTCTTTAAAGTTAAGCCATTTAAAGTTCAACACTCAAACCGCTATGTGCCTCCTGATGCGGATGTTTTGGCTGTTTTGAATCAAGTCAGTGGGCAGGATGCCGTCTTGCTTCTTGCATATATCCAAACCGGAGCCCGAAGGGGCGAGCTGTTTCGCCTGAAGTGGGATGATGTTGATCTGGAACGCCGACAGATCCGATTGAATGACAAAAAAGCCGGGGGCGGGGGCGGACGGGAGAGGTGGCAAGGTATTGGTGACGACCTAGCCCAGGCGCTTACTTGGTGGAAAGAAGCCAGGCCAGTAGATGTCCCAAATGTTTTTTTGCAGCTTTCTTATCATCAAACCAGGAACACGACGACCGGGGAAATAACCACGATTAACCCAGGTGATCCTTTTCTCCAGCGGCGTCATCTAATGAAAACACTCTGTGAAAGAGCCGGGGTGAAACCCTTTGGTTTTCACGCACTGAGGCATAAAGCGGCAGAGTTGGTTTATCTGGCTGGCAACCGGAACACCGATGTCCAAGCCCTTTTAGGCCACGCCAAGGCGACGACCACCGACCAGTATTTGCAAAGCGCGGGTCTTCGTGCTGACAAATCTCAAGTTGTAAATGCTATATTATGTAGTTCCGTTGGCAAAGCGGCGGCGGAACAGGCCAAAAAGACGTTAACCCCAGAAGCTGCAACTTCTGAGGCTAACTTGTAAACAGGGGCTTGTAAATTGACCCTGTCATTATTTCAAAACGCCTTGCAACGTGTTGAAATCATTTGGCGTCCCCAAGGGGATTTGAACCCCTGTCGCCGGCGTGAAAGGCCGGTGTCCTGGACCAGGCTAGACGATGGGGACACTCCACCGCATTTCAACCCGTCTTATATATCATAACCGGCCCTGATTTTCCAGCCCTGATTAAGCAACTTGCTTAATTTCCAGGGCTGGTGCATTAGGGGAGCACGCGATTGAAAAAACACAATATATAGACAATATAAAAGAGATGCTATACAATATATAGTACGATCGTGAAAGCCGTAAAAGCCACGAGCTTACCGAGATACCCTTATCTTCATATACATTATCGCTCCACATTAATCCGGGCGGGTGGAATGGGAGGAATAGGAGGCGCTGGTTTTGACCCGAATTAGGGCTTCTCTGGTTTTAATGCGTCAGCCCTGGGTCCAGGGCTACGCCACGGTTGACTCGTTTGGGACAATCAGGTAACATTCTTCCGATAATCCAAGGAGGGCCCATTATGGCTATGCGTCTGGTGCTGACCCGGGCCGAGATAAATGACCGGGTGTCCGACCTGGGCCGCCGGATCAGGCTGGACTATGAAAAGGTGCTGGCCCCGGGTGAAGCCCTGCTGGCCGTGGGCGTCCTGAACGGAGCCTTCATTTTCATGGCCGACCTGGTGCGGGCCATGAATGAACTGCCTGTGGAAGTCGATTTTGTCCGCCTGTCCAGCTATCAGGACAGCGACACCTCCTCGGCCCAGGTGGTGATGACCAAGAACCTGGAAAAGGAGATCCAGGGCCGCCACGTGCTGGTAGTGGAAGACATAGCCGATTGCGGCCTGACCCTGGCTTGGCTCCTGGACTTCCTGGGCCGGCGGGGGCCGGCCTCCATCAAGGTGGCCGTGGCCGTGGATAAAAAGGCCCGGCGGGAAGTGCCGGTGACCCTCGACTATGTGGCCCTGGACGTGGAAGACGGCTTCCTGGTGGGCTACGGCCTGGACTATGCGGAAAAATATCGCCAACTTCCGGATATATACGAATTGGATACCTAAGGAAGCGCTGATTAATTAAGAGGTGGGCATGATCATAACCTGCGGCCAATGCCAGTCCAGATTCAAAGTCGCGCCCGAGCAAATCAAGGTCACCGGCTCCAAAGTCCGCTGTTCCCACTGCCTCTGCGTCTTCACAGTTTACCGGCCCGGCGGGCCGGATGACGGGACCGAAGGGGGCCTTCCGCGGACGCCGGAGGAAGACTCCGGCCTCTTCCGGGACGAGGAAGAGACCGAATCCCCCCAAACCCGGCGGGAGCGCCGCCGCCGCCTTTACGCCGGCCCGGATGAGGATGGGGATGATTTGCCGGACGATGAGGACTGGACCGAGGCCGAACTGGACGAAGACTTGGGCCGGCCGCCTCTCAGGCGCCGCCCCCCGCCCGAGGAACCCCCGGAACCCTCAACCGCCCCCGAACAGTCACAGACTGAACAGCCATTGGCTGAACAGTCACTGACTGAACAACCGCAGGCTGAACAGCCGGAGCAGGGGGAATCTTGGGCCGACGAATCGGATATTGAGCCGGACGACAGTTCACAACTGGCCAGTTCACAACTGTCCGGCGACGACCTGGGCCTGGCCGCCGACCCCACCCGGCCGACCCCGGACCCCCTGCGCCAGGTGGGGGACGACCTGCCCCCGCCTCCGGGCGCAAGTTCCGGCAGTGGCGAAGCCCGCGCGGCCATCACCCGGGTCAGAGGCCGACGGAACGGCCTCTTCCTGGGCCTGGCCATCTTCTGCGCCGCCCTGGCCATTGGCCTCTATTACCTGAGCAGCCGGCCCGAACCTCTGGCCTTGAGTGAAGGCGACGGCCCGCCCCCGGCCAAGCCCGCCCCGACCCAGCCCGCCGGCGTCACCGGTGATCCCCGGGGCATAGAACACATCACCTTCACCTCCAAGGGTAACCTGCAGCATTTCTTCCGCAAGAATGAAAAGGAAGGCGAACTTCTGATCATCACCGGCCGGGTGCGCAACAGCTACCCCGCGCCTCGCAGCTTCATCCGTCTCCGGGGCCTCCTTTTGGACCAGAACGGCAAAACCCTGGCCGACCGCTTCATCTACGCCGGCAACCTCATATCCGAAGATGACCTGCTCACCCTGCCCATAGACGAGATCCTGGCCCGCCTGAACATAAAAGGCGGGCAGAACAACCAGAACACGAATATCGCCCCGGGCCAGGAAGTGCCCTTCATGGTGGTTTTCGACAAGGTGCCCCCCACCAAGGATGAATACCGCATCATCCCGGTGGGCTCCAGCCCATCAGAATGAAAAAACAGCTCACCGCATTTTTAGCCAAAAAGGGCTGGACCCTGTTCCAGCGCTTCAACCTGGTCAGGTTCATGGAGAGCCTGGCCCGGCGGGAGCCCGGGGCCGGTTACGCGGCCCGCACCGGGCCCGTAGCCCCCGCCTTTGCCGACCAGGCCGAAGTAGCCCGCCTGGCCGTGGACCTGGCCGAGCGGTCCCTGGCCGAGCGGGGCGAGCCGGTGGGCCGGCGGGAATTGGAAACCCAGGCCGCCCTGATCTCCTGCCGCTATGACGCGGGGCTCCACCAGATGCTCCGCGCCTCGGCCGTGAACATCGTCGCCGGGCTGTTCGGGGGCGGGAGCGAAGACCTGGACACCCTCTTCCTTTCCAAGGATGCCCGGGAACTGGCCAACCTGCCCCGTCTCCAGGAGGCCCGCCGGGAGGGCCGGGGGGTGGTTTACCTCATCAACCACTCCTCCCATTGGGATGAATTCATCTTTGATGCTTTTCTGGATATCCACGGCCTGGGCCTGCCCTTGTTCGCCGCCGGGCAGAACATGATGGCCACGCCCTCCCTGGGCAAGCTCCTGATGATCGGCTCATACGTCATTCTGAGGACCGGGGCCAGCCGGGCCTATCTCTCGACCCTCTTCCATTTTTGCCAGGCCCTGGGGGAGATGGGCAAGAGCCAGGGCATCTTTCTGGAGGCCTGGTCCGGCGGAGCCCGGACCAGGGACGGCAGTCTGCGCTATCCCCGGCGCCTCATCGCCCTCCAGGGCGCCCTGGCCGCCCGCAACGACACTTTCGTGCAGCCTGTGGTCCTTAGTTACAGCCGGGTGCCCGAGGACCAGGGCCTGTCCGAGGGGCGCTACCTGGCCTCCTGGCTCAACGGCCACCGCCTGGGCCGGGAATTTCTGAAACGGCCCTGGGCCCCTTGGGAAAGCCTGTCCCGGGGTCTCGCGGGCCTCTACGGCCGGACATACGTGGGCCTGGGGCGGGGGCGGCTGGCTTCGGAACTGGCCGCGGAAATGGAGCGGAGCGAAGGCGGACATTCGGAACTGACCCTGGATGAATACGCCTCCCTCTTCGCCATTCGCGAAATAGCCCGGGACAAGAAGATCATGACCACCCAGGTGGCCGCCCGGGCCTTTTCCCTCTTGAAAAAGACCGGCAGCCTGGCCCAGGCCGCGGCCCGGGCCGTGGAGGAGGCCCGGGACTACCACCGGCGCACCTTCGACCAGGAACCGGATTTCGAGGATTACTTCCAGGACCACGGCCTGGGCGCGGCCCTGGAGGACGGCCTGGAATCCCTGGCCGCCCGACGGGTGATCCGCCGCGGCCTCTTAAGCCGGTGGACCAGGCGGCCGCCCCGGGTCCTGGCCCGGCACTGCCTGGCCTATTACGCCACCCACGGCGACCGGCGGCTTTACAGCCCCTCGGCCAAGGAAAATTTCGTGGTCTGCGGCTCCGAGCCCTGGGCCCTGGCCCTGGTTTCCTATCTTGGCCGCCGCACCCTGGGGGACAAAAAATACAACAACTCCAGCCTGACGCTTTATGACCGGGCCAAGAAGGTCATGACCGCCCTGGCCGATGAACGGACCCTGGCGGAACTGCCCGATCACCGTCTGCCCAAGAACGTCTTCCCCACCCACGACCACACCGCCGCCTTCCGCAAGGCCACCGAGGTGATAGTAGCCGTGCCGCCCCAGCGCGTGGAGGAGACCCTGAACCTTATCATGGCCGAGGCCAAGGAACTGCGCAGCCTCATCATCGCCAGCCGGGGCTTCGACCCCCAATCCCACCGCCTGACCATGCAGATCGCCTGGGAGGCGACCGTGGCCGCCGGCCGCAGCAACATCAACATCCTGGCTTTGAGCGGACCCTTCACCCCAGTGACCCTGCTTCGAGGCGACGAGGCCGGCGGCTTGTGGACCCTGGCCGGCGGCGTGCGGGGCGGCCGGTCCTCCGAGGCCCTCCTTTTCAAATTCGGCAAATACCGGGTCACGATCAGCCCCGACCCCATCGGGGTCCAAATGGCCGCGGCCCTGGCCGACGCCTACGCCCTCTACGCGACCCTCCGGGAGAAGCGCCCCCGCCCGGAAGCGTCCGAGTCCGGGACCGCCCCCGAAACCGCCGCCTTTTTGCGGGAAATCAGCGCCGAAGCCAAGAGCCTGGCCCTGGCCCTGGGCGGCCAGCCCCAGACCTTCGAGGCTGACAACCCGGCCTGGCTGGCCGAATACCTCATCCGCGCCGGCCATCGCCCGACGCCGGGAGCCTCCTGGCTGACAGCCCTGAAAAACGAAACCGCCCCCGGCGGCGGGGTGGCGCACCGGGAACTGGCCGCCCAGTGGCCCGACCCCTGGGCCAACGGTTATTTCTCCATCCATTCGGCCTGTATCACGGCCAGGCACCTCAGCCTGAACCTGCCCCACCTGGAAGAGGCCGACCGGTTGGTATGGCGGAAATAATGCTCAACCGTCTTTTGACCGTCTTGCTCTGGCTTTGTCTGGCCTTGGCCATAGCGGCCGAGCCCCGGTCAGCCTCGGCCGGGGTGGATGTCCTGGCCGCCGACTACCCGGTCTATCTGTTCACCCGCAACCTCCTGGCCGGCGTACTGGACAGCCGGGTGACCCTGTTGATGACCGCCCCGGCGGGTTGCCCCCACGACCAGGCCCTCACCCCGGCGGAATTGGAGACCCTCTCCCGGGCCGATATCCTGATCAGCGGCGGGCTGGGCCTGGACACCTTTCTGGAACGGGCCCTGGGCGTGGCCAAGCCAAGTTTGAAAATCATCGACGCCAGCGGCGGCGGGCTCAAGGTCCGGGCCGCCGTCAACCAGGCCCTGGTGCTGGACCTGGCCACGGCCCGCAAATGGTACCGCGACCCCCCAAAGGATAGGCCCGACCCTCACCTCTTCGCCTCCCTCTCCGGGGCCATGACCATGACTGAAAACCTGGCCGAGGCCCTGGCCCGGCTCGACCTCAAGGGGGCGGAGAACTACCTGGACAACGCCCTTGAGGTCAACGCCGAATACCAGAGGCTGCTCTATGATTTCCAGGCTGTCGCCGCCCGGTGGCCCCGGCGGCCCCGGGTCATCTTAAGCCACGGGGCGCTCCGCTATCTGGCCGCGGACCTTAACCTGATAGTGGTGGATATCATTGAAGGGGCTGAGGAAGAGCCGGTTTCAGCCGCCCGTCTGGCGGAACTGGTGGACAGAGCCCGGGACTGCGAGGCCGTGCTGGCCGATCCCGACAGCCGGCTTGAACTGGCCCGGACCGTGGGCGCGGAAGCCCGCCGGCCCGTGGCCATTATCGACCCGGTCACCTCCGGGCCGGCGGACCCGCCCCTGGATTATTTTCTGAAAGTCTTTCAGACCAACCTGGCCGTGCTGGACCAACTCTTCTCCAAGATGCCGGCGGTGAAATGAGCCTGCCCCGGGTGGAACTTCAGGGCCTGTCCGTGCGGCTGGGCCGGCGGCCGGTGCTCATTGAACTCAACGCCCAGGCGCCCGCCGGCGGCCAGACCGTCATCATAGGCCCCAACGGCGGGGGCAAAACCACCCTCATCCGGACCCTCTTGGGCGAACTTCCGCCCCTCTCCGGCGGCTTCATCTTTGACCCGCCCGCACCCCGCCTGGGCTATGTGCCCCAGCGCTTCAACTTCGACCGCCACCTGCCCCTGACTGTCCTGGAATTCCTGGCCCTGGGTCTCACCGACCGGCCCCTGTGGCTGGGCCGGTCCGCCAAAATAAAAGACCAGGCCCTGGCCTGGCTGAGCGAGGTCAAGGCCGAGGTCCTGGCCGGCCGCCGCCTGGGCGACTTGTCCGGCGGGGAACTGCAGCGGGTGCTCCTGGCTTCGGCCCTGAGCCTGGCCCCGGAACTTCTGCTTCTGGACGAACCGGCCACGGGCGTGGATGTCTATGGGGAACAACTGCTCTGCGAGCTTCTGGATTCCTTCAAGGGCCGCTTCACTATTCTCATGGTCAGCCACGACCTGCCCACGGCCCGGGCCCACGCCGATTGGATAATCTGCCTCAACCGCCGGGTCATGGCCCAGGGACCGCCGGGAGATATTTTCAATTCCGAGGCCCTCCCGGCCACCTTCGGCCTCCACGCCAGGGCTTAACAGTTTATGCCGACAACTTTTTGTGGTAGAATAAAAAATATTTAAAGACAGGAGGAACTACAATATGACCGAGTTCTTGTTATTAACTGGTTTGGTCTTTTTGTTTTGTGTGATAGTTGCCGTCACCCGGCGCGATAAAGGAACAGCCCATAGCCAAGTGGGCACCAACGCCGAAACCGACCGCCTGGTCGCCGAAGCCAATGAATATGCCGCCTCGGCCAGACAACAGTACGCCCGCCGTCTTTCCTAAAGGAACAGTTGCTCCGCAAATCCTAGTCAATCAAAACGCCCTCGGCGCCGTCCTCGGCGCCAGTTAAAGCGCCTATGGCGCCCAGAAGTTCCGGCCAGCCCGGTTCCGTCCGCCGGGCCCAGATGTCGGCGGCCAGGCGGTGGGCCCGGGCCAGGCGGGTCAGATCCCTCGGCAGCCGGGCATAGGCCAGGATCGGCCAGCCTGCCTGCCGGAGACCCAGCCGCTCGCCGGGCCCGCGCATGGACAGGTCCAGTTCGGCCAGTTCCAGCCCGTCGGTCAGGCGGGTCAGGGCTGAAAGGCGGCGGTCGCCGGCCTCGGTGCGGCTCTGGGGCAGAAGGAGGCAGGCCCCAGGAACCTCCCCCCGCCCCACCCGGCCGCGCAACTGGTGGAGGGCGGCCAGCCCGAAACGCTCGGCCCCGTCAATGAGGATGGTCCTGGCCGCCGGCACATCCACGCCGACCTCAATGACCGTGGTGGCCACGAGGATGCGGATCTCCCCCTCACGGAAACCGGCCATCACCGCGGCCCGGGCCGCTGGTTCCATCTGGCCGTGCATCAGGCCCAGGGTGAATTCTCCGCCGGCCAGACGCTCCAGTTCCCGGCGGATGTCCTCCAGGCCGGGGCCGGGCCGGGCCGCCTCGGTTTCACCCCGCTCCAGGCGGGGCAGGACCACGAAACCCTGACCGCCGGCCCGGACCAATTCCAAAAAACGGCTGTAGGCGGCCGCCCGGTCCTCCGGGGCGAAGACCAGGGTTTCGGCCGGCCGGCGTCCGGGGAGCAAGCCCTCAAGGCGGCTGGATTCCATATCGCCGTAGAGCATCAGGGCCAGACTGCGGGGTATGGGCGTGGCCGAGAGGGTCAGGAGGTCCACCAAGGCGTTTTTGCGCCGCAGGGCCAGGCGCTGGCGCACGCCGAAGCGGTGCTGCTCGTCAATGATGGCCAGGCGCAGGTCCTGAAAGACGGTGGCCGGGGACAGGAGGGCCTGGGAGCCAATAGCCAGGCGGGCCCGGCCCGCAGCCAGGGCCAGGCGGGCGGCTTTCAACTTCTGGGGGCCCTGGCCGCCGCTCACCAGCACCGTCTCCCAGCCTAAGGAAGCGGCCGGCTCTTTCAAAAAATCAAAGTGCTGGCGGGCCAGGACTTCGGTGGGGGCCATGAGGGCGGCCTGGCCGCCCCGGCCCAGGCTGAAGAAGAGGGCTGCGGCGGCCACCAGGGTCTTACCGCCGCCCACCTCCCCCTGGAGCAGGCGGGACATGGGTTTGGGGGCCGACAGGTCGGCCACGATTTCTAAGGTGACCCGGCTCTGCTCCGGGCTGGGTGAAAACGGCAACTGTTGCCATAAACCCTCCAGGGCCGCCCGGCCCTGGGCCAGACCGGGGCGGGGCGGGCCGCCGGGGTCCGCGGGCCGGGCCTGGAGCATCATCAAGCGCCAGAACAGAAGCTCAAAAAGGGCCAGCCGAAGATAAGCCCGGGTCTGGTCTGGCTTAGGCGGCGGGCCTTGGAAGTCTGAAGGCGGGGCGTGAAGGACAGCCAGTTCGGCCACCGGATCGTCCAGTTCCTGCTCCGCCAGCCAGGCCGGGGGCATCAGGGGCGGAGCCTGGGCCAGGAGGGCCCGGGCCTGGTCCATCAGTTTTTGGACCAGGCCGGGGGACAGGCCGCCCAGGGGCGGGTAAACCGGTTTCAGCCGGCCGACCGCCGGTGCGGTCCCTGTTTCTTCCAAAAACTCCAGGTCCGGGTGGACCATCTCCGGCGGGGCGCCCGGGCGGACCAAGCCGAAGACCTGAAGGCGGCGGCCTTTGGCCAGGCTCAGATAGGACGGGCGGTTGAACCACAAGAGCCTTAGTTCTCCGCCCTCTTCATCCGCCATCACCGCGTCCAGATAGCGGCGGCCCCGGGACAGGCCCGGCCGGGACCGGACCACGGTCCCGGCCACCAGGGCCGTCAGGCCCGGGACCAGTTCGGCCACCAGGCTGGCCCGGCGGCGGTCCTGGTAAACGCGGGGGCTGACGGCCAGAAGGTCGCCCGTGGTCTTAAGGCCCTCTTCGGCCAGACGGGCCAGGGTTTTGGGGCCCACGCCCTTTAGTTCGCCCAGGGGAGTGTTGAAAGCCGGGCAGTCAGGCCAGGGAAATATCATTTTGGGGTCCGGGAATCAAGGCCTAAGAGCTTGTTCGTAAATATAGATTTTTGTTCTCTGGCTAGGCGCGAACATTTTTTAAGCGCAGGAATACTTGGTATCCGCCAAGTCGGACTTGAACCAGACATCGTCCATCTGACCCGTCACGCCATCGGCCCAAATGAAACTGCCTGTCTGGCGGTGTTGATTGCCGTTCTCATCAGTATAGTTCGAGTTGGTATAGCCCAAGTTCAAGCCGGCAATCCCGGCCTCTTCCAGAGTCAGCAATTCACCTTCATCCACCTTCCCACCGCCATTACGATCAATCCACAGCCTCAATTCCGACCAGGATTCGTCGTTCTGGTCAATTATCCCATCGCTGTTGGAATCTAGCTCGGCCAGAGCCTGAAAGCCGTTGGCCGCCTTTTGTCCGTTAGACAGAAGAGTCTGATTACCGAACAATTCCCCGCCATCATCAATCTGGCCGTTGTTGTTGCGATCCCAAACCAGCAGAGCATCGTTTTTATCCACTGATCCTCCATTTCTTAAGCATCTAGGCCAGAGTGTTTTTATAAGTTTTGGACGTTCACCATCCATACGTGGCATATTACACAATGTCATTTTATTCCGGCATTGAACAACCTAGTAAAGATAAGGTCTCAATAACCGGGAATCGAGCTATATTTCGGAAATCTATAAGGCAAAAAAAAGCATGTCGGGAGTAAAGCTTTACTGAATGTGGTAATCGTTTTAACTTGATATCCGGGTAACGATAAAAGTTTTTTATTGACTTCAAGTGTTTATCAGACAAGATTAAACCTTTATCCGTAAAACATAGATATCCGTCAAGTGATCTAGTATAGTAAAAACCTACTTGCATTTTGGTAATAAAGGTTAATTTTTCATCTATTTGCGATTTCAACTCATTATATTCAGATTGAACGTCATGGACTTGTTTTGGATCAAAATAATTGGCTATCTCAGATATCATTTTAAGCTGTGGGTTTGAGGTCAGCGTTTTTGAGACCATTACTCTCTTTACCTTCGTATACCATTCTTTAAGTGCGTTCAAATCACTGCCGGTGAATTGGTGGGAATAAACAACTCCCATAGTGCCATTAGCCTGTTCACCAAGTTCAACAAATTTCGGAATGTAGATAATTCCTCCGTTTTCTTTAATCAAGACAATCAAACATTCCAAAAATGAGATCATTGAGAATTGATTAAACCTATAAGAACGACGGACATCATTGTTTATCTGCCATATTGATACTAAAATATTATTTGGTCTATATATTCCGAAGTTCCTATTACTCTGTTTTCCAGCAAACTTTATTTTTGTTGAATCTTTCAATACAGCTTCAAAATTAGCCGAAACCACTTTGTTGACAAATTCAAGGAAATAAAAAAAACAATTAAATCTCCATAAAATCGTTAAACAACAACCAATACGCAAATTAGTGATGAATATTTTTGATTGAAATATTTTTAATGTTCTTATGATGCAATATGACGGCAACCAAACAACTAATAAAAAATTATGAGTAAAACTTGTTTTTTCAACCAGTTGACTAGTTATCAACAAAAATACAAATGGAAAAATAGATAGAGACACAAAAGTTATATATCCCAAGACATGATGAATCATATCATCCAGGCAATATACCAGCACTTCATCGTCTTGCAGCTTAAACCTCTTCTGTTCTTTCCTGTTTCTCAAATTTATTTGACGTTGTTCTTTTTCATCAAGTTTAAAGAAAAAATTAGGTGTTTTCCGAATTGCCTGATAAATAAATACTCTTTGAAGGTTATCCGGTCGGGTTTTTAACCATTCCTCAGCCAAAGCTGAAGCGGTCAGTCCCGCATATTCCTTTAAGGGCTTAAATCTGTATTTCCGTACTCTTGTAATGGGCATACCTTTGTCCTCATCAGCTATAAGAGATTAATTATCACCGTGCCCTCAAGCTTTCCTGCTTCATCCTGAGTAGCGGGGCCAGGAAAAACTCTATCAACCTTCTCTGGTCTGTGGCTATTTCCGCGCTCACGGCCATGCCCGGGAGTAACGGAGTCTCCCGGCCGCTCACCATTATGGTATCTTTGGCCAGAATCAGCCTGGTTCTATACTGGAATGTATTGGGAAAGCTTGAAGCCAATCAGCGTTGGACATCTTTATTCTCCTTGTTCTAATCTGCTTTTAGCAAAAAAGTCTTCAGCCCTTATTGTGATACGACTCCACAAAGCACTAACTCAAACTTTTAAACCATAAAATAATTTCTTTTACTGGAAAAGACCCATCAATTTTGAACATAAAAATTTGTTCATTCAGTTCAAGGTATAAATAATCTTCCATTATAGTGGCCGGGGGTATTTCAATATCGCTATAACAAGAGCTATCCAGATGAAATCCATTTGAATCCAGAACAAGTATCCCTTGAGATGTGAAAATTATTTTGAAGCTTGAAAACACACGACTATAGTTTGAATACTTATCTTGCTTGGGTATGAAAAGACTAGCTGGGTATTGCATTAACCAGCTATCTTCCACGAAAATATTTTTTTCTTCAAACCTTGGAATTGCAGACCGGGCAAGCCCGTTTTCTATTGCGACTACGTGTTGAATCAAGCCCAACCATTCAGAATCAATGTCTTCTTTTTGTTTTTCCTCATTATCAAGTCTGGCAATCGACAAACAAAAATCTTTGAAACTACGAGTTTTAATTGAAGGCCTAAATATTTTGTAATAATATGGATATTTGATAAACTGTAGGTCAGCGTTGACCATTTCCGGAAGACCTGACGGTATTTGGTCGACAAAGACAGGGTGTTCAGGAGCATCAAAATAATCATTTAAAAATTTTGATAATATAAAGATGGATTTGTGTTCTGATATAAAAGAAATTGCTTTAGTGTTTTTTTGAAGTGTTCGTAAAAAAATACGGGCGCTAAACCATGAGTAGCGCCATCCTAAAAAACTGGAGGTTACCAAAAATCCTGAGGATTGACCTAAGGGGACAATTTTTTTAGATAGGGGAAAAATTCTAAACAGTCGTCCTATTTTTATCGCTCTAAACTCAGTGATCAGTAGCTCATGTGACAAATCCAAGGCTAAGATGCGGAAACATAATAGAAATATAAAAATACAGGTCATAACCAAAAATTGATGCTTGAATTGGGAGTTCAAGCCACCCACACTTAAAAAAAAACCCACCAAATAAAATAGTAACAAAGGATAGGTTTCAGGCTCGTGGCTAAACCCAGGTAAAATGGGAGTTCTCAATTTGAATATGACCAGATTTTTCTTATGAATATGTAATTGGAGACCTCTATTTTTAATTTCAGTTAGAATAATCAACCTATTTAATGAGGTGTTTTTTGTTCTTTTAAAAGTTTTAATAAGTTCCTCATCTCCAATCATATTAAAGTTGTTCAAATCCTTTTTAAACATAATGCCAGTTCCTTGCGTTTGGAACTTAGATCCCGCACCTTGGCCAGTTCCTGCCAGATGGCTTCCTCCTGGCGGCGCAGGTCGTCCCGCTCGTTCAACAGCTCGGCCAGGCTTTGGGCGCGTTGGGCCTCCAACTGCCGCTCCACGGCCTGGATGGCGGCTGCAAGCTGGATGGAGCGCGATTTTTCCGCTTCCAGGCCGTGGAATTGCCTAAATCTTTCTTCTTTCAGGGCCAAATATTCGTTCATGCCCACCAAGCCTTGCTCATACAGGCGCTCATAAGCCCTCAGGCGCTGCTCGATCAAAGGCAGGGTGTTTAGCAACTGCTTTATTATTTCCCGGGAACTGGCCCATTCGGCCCGCCGCTCATCCAACTGGCCCTCGGCCACCAGGATGCGGCTGACCACCCCCCGGTCGAACGCTTGGATCTCCTTTATCTTGCCGTTGGGGATTATATAAATATATTTTGAGCATGAAAAAATGTGAGCAACGCCGCCAGAGGACAAATTATTTACGATCAGTTGGCGAAGACGGATCTGTATTTCGGCATATTCTCCAGGATTTCGCCCAGACCCAGCACCACGGACAGGAGGGGGTCGTCCGGGGCATGAACCTTAAGGCCCGTTTCTTCGGCCAGGCGATGGTTCAGGCCGGCGAGCAGGCTGCCCCCGCCGGTGAGGTGGAGCCCCTCCCGGGTCAGGTCGGCGGCGAGTTCCGGCGGGGTCTGGCCCATCAGGAGCTTGACCAGGTCTATGAATTCCAGGATGATGCCCTCAAAGGCCGGGCTGATGTCCTCGCGGGTGAGATTCACCATTTGGGGAATGCCGGTGATGATTTCCTTGCCCCGGCACTGAAAGGAGGGTTCCCCGGACAGGGGTTTGGCCGAGCCGATGGTCATCTTGAGGTGTTCGGCCATGTTGTCACCCACGGCCAGGGCGTATTTGCGCCTGAGGTGTTGGACGATGGACTCGGTGGCCTGGTCGCCGGCCATGCGCCGGGATTCGGAAAAGGCCGTGGCCCCCAGGGAGACGATGACCCCTTCGGAGGTGCCGCCACCGATATCCAGGATCAGCCGGGCCACCGGCTCGGCGATGTTCAGCCCCAGGCCTATGGCCGCGGCCAGGGGTTCGTCCACCAGGCGGACCTCCTTGCCCCCGGCCTGCTCCGCGGCCTCGATGATGGCCCGCTTTTCCAACTGGGTGACGCCGACGGGCACGCCCACAACTATTTTGGGCCGGAAGAGGCGGCGGCTGGCCCCGGCCTGGGCCAGGAAATACCTGATCATTTCCTGGGCCACGGCGAAATCGCTGATGACCCCGCACCTTAAGGGGCGGACAACCTCCATACCCTTGGGGGTCCGGCCGAGGTAGCTTTTGGCCTCCTGGCCCACGGCTAAGATCCGGCGGGTTTCAGCTTCCAGGGCCACCAGGGAGGGCTCGTTGACCACTATGCCGCTGCCCCGGCGGTAGATGAGGGTGTTGGCCGTGCCCAGGTCCATGGCCAGCCCGCCGGTCAGAGAGAGAACCGTCATGGGTCGATCCTAATGGTCAGCCCTCCTCCCCTTCAGCCAGGGCGGTCAGGGCGGCTTCCAGGAGTTCTTCGGGGCGGGCCCCGTCACGGGGGTAGGCGGCCAGGGCCAGAAACAGGCCTAAGTCCGCCCGGCCGGCGGCCTCGGGCAGGGGCCAGTTTTCCAGGCTCTTTTTAAACTGGAAGATGAAAGACTTGGCCTCGGCGGAGTCGGCCGAGGGCGTGGCCAGGGTGAAGACGCCGTAAGAAACATGGCCCAGCCCCCAGGTGGGCCTGAGGCCCTCCCGGAGCCGGGTGGAGACGGCCTTCAAAAGGTCGGTGGCGGTCTCCTGGCCGTGGCGGACGGCCAGGGCCCCCAGGCCCGAGATGGCCAGCACATACAGATCCACCCCTTCGCCCTTGACGTCGGCCACGCCCATCATCTGGCGTAAACGGTCCAGAAAGGGTCCCCGGTAAGGCAGGTCCGTCTGGACATCCAGATGGTCCATCTCCAGGACCTTGGCTATCAGGCGGTCCAGATGCAGTTGGGCGGCCAGGCGGTCCACCACGCAGTCCATCGCTTCCAAAAGGCCGTGGTCCAGAACTTCGCCTTCGACCCCGGCCAGGACCAGGGCCCCCCGGGGCTGGTCATTGTATAAAACCGGCCAGCCGTAGAAGGAACGGAAGCCTCGCAGGGGCTCATTTTTCTGAAAAATATAGGAATTCTGGCTGTCGGTCCTGAGGCGGTCGATGGTCAGGGGCTTGAGTTTGGTGTGCAGCCAGCCGGCCAGGCCGGAGGAGAGGGGGTATCTGGGGGGCAGGTTGTCAGGGGCGTTGGCGCTGGCCGCCGCCAGGTAATAGTGTTTTTTATCACTGGCTTTCAAGACGGTCAGAAAAGCCCAGGTCAGGCCGGTGAAGCCGCGCACCTGTTCCAGGGCCGCGGCCAGGCCCCCGCCTTCGTGGTCGGAGCGCGACAGGCAGAATTCCAGGCCCTGCCACAGGGCGCAGATTTCCGAACCAGGCGATTCAGTCTGGTCGCCATCAGTGCCTGCGGGTCTGACTCCCGCCCCGCCGGCCCCGTCAGTCTTGCGAAGGTCCTTGGCACCGGCCAAGCGGCGCCAGAACCGGGCTATGCTTTGACTGAACTGCATGAATAGTTTCGAACTCTTCTCCGTGAAGATATAACGCTTCTTGGAATCAATAGCCAGCACCGCCGCTATTTCGGGCAGGGGCACGGCCATGAAGGACTTGATCTCCTCATCTCGGGTGTAGAACAGGAGCCGCTCCGTCTCGAAGCTCACCTGGTCCACATTGACCACTTGGCCGGTCTTGTGAGCCCACCCCAGGAGCCCGGCCCCCGGCTCAATGACCGCCCCGGGGTCGATATGGGAGGACAGGCTCTTAAAAGCCCGGAGCCTGAGCGGACGGCCCTCCCGCTCGGCCACGAACAGGACAACGCTGAAACCGTCGAGGTTGTTAAGGCACAACTCCAAAAGACCTTGGAGTTCGGGGTCGGCCCCCGGGTCGCGTCGTCGCCCTTGTCGGTATGGCCGGCACCTCCGGTTTTCAGGCCTCTTTGGTATCATTATTCATTATAGCATAATACCAAGTCTCTTTCAAAAGGGCTCTTTTTGAAAGCAATTTTGGTTATGAAAATGACTAATTAATTCGCTTGAGGCTCTACACGAAAAGGGCGCTGACTGAATCGTGCTGATTGATGCGGCGGATGGCTTCAGCCAGGAGCGGGCCCACGCTCATGACCTTGATTTTGGGTGAAGAAAGAGCCCGCTCGCTTAGAGGTATGGTGTTGGTGACCACCATGGCGCTCAAGGGGGAGGCTTCAATGCGGTCCAGGCAGGGGCCGGAAAAAACAGGATGGGTGGCGCAGGCCAGCACTTCCCGGGCTCCCAGGTCCATGATGAGCCGGGCGGCCTGGGTCAGGGTGCCGGCCGTGTCCACCATGTCGTCGATGAGCACGGCCACCCGGTCCCGGACTTCGCCGACTATGTTCATGATCTTGGTCTCATTGGGCGCGTCGCGCCGCTTATCGACTATGGCGATGGGCACATCCAGCTTTTTGGCAAAGGCGCGGGTCCTTTCCACGCCTCCGGCATCGGGGGAGACCAGGACCATATCGTCGTCGTGGCTGTGCCGCTCCTTTAGAAACTCCTGGAGCACCGGGGGCGCGTAAAGGTGATCCATGGGGCTGTGGCTGTGCCGCTCCCTGAGATATTCCAGGAGCACCGGGGTCGCATAGAGGTGGTCCACGGGTATGTTGAAGAAGCCCTGGATCTGGCCGGCGTGGAGGTCCATGCCCAGGATGCGGTTGGCCCCGGCGGCGGTGAGGAGATCAGCCACCAGCTTGGCGGAAATGGGCACCCTGGGGGCGGCCTTGCGGTCCTGCCGGGCATAGCCGTAGTAGGGTATGACGGCGTTGATGCAGCGGGCCGAAGACCGCTTAAGGGCGTCGATGATGAGCAGAAGCTCCATGAGGTGGTCGTTGACGGGACTGGAGGTGGACTGGATGACGTAGATGTCGCGTCCCCGCACGTTTTCGCCCAACTCCACCCAGGTTTCGCCGTCGGAAAAGCGGCGCAGGTGGGTCGGGCTCAGGGGCAGGCCCAGGTGGTCGGCGATCTCCCGGGCCAGAATGGGGTTGGAACTGCCGCTGATGAGAATGATGTCGTTCTGCAAGTTCGTTCACTTTTTGGCGGCGGCAGGATTCGAACATCCTTTAAAGCCGTTTGGCGCCAGAGCCTTCCCCAAAAGCTATTTCAAAACGCCCCCGAAAATGCCACCCTTTTTCAGCGCTGGGTAATTTGTTTCACACTTGGCCGGGGGCCGCTCTCATGCCGTTTTATGCCGTCTTATATAGCACACCCGCCCCTGATTTACCAGAAAAAAGCCAGTAGTCGGGAAACATAGCCTCAATTTTCTCCAAAACTCGCGGAGGCGGGGCCATTTGATGGTTTTATACTGTATCATAGCGTATAATCACCATGTATCCTGGAATATCCCATTTTTCTTGACCCGGCCGGCCGACGGGGCTATAATCTTTACCGTAATCATTAGGGAAAGGAGGCTCGCCATGGCCCGGCCAATTGCATCCACCCCGACATTAAGAGGGGCCGCCGCCAAGCGTTTCATTGAGCTGGCCGAGAATCCGCCCCCGCTCAAGCCGGTCAAACTGCTGACCAAAAAAGAGGTAAAAAAACTTCTCAAAGGAATTATTCCTAAAGAGGAGAAATGACCTTTAAGGCTTCCCTGAAGACTGCCACGAACGAGGACAGAAATGTCTTTAGCTATCGAGGCCTGAGAATGAAAGCCATTGAAGATTTTGCAGTCTTCGATGGCTTCTCTTGTTGCGGTACGAATGATGACAAAGACATAGATGGCTTCATTCATAACGACGCCAGCCGCCATTTTAAAGACAAGGTAGCTGTTACTTATGGGCTTTTCTTGGAAGATGCGCCGGGAAAGGCGGCCAGGTTCCCCTTGGGCTTTGCCACTCTCCAGAACGACGCCATAAAAATGGACGGCACAAAATATCCTTATGAGAATATGCCGGCCGTAAAAATTGGACGTTTCGGGATTAGGCGCGAAATTCACAGGGAAGGCTTCGGCGCTCTTTTCTTGACCATGATCCGCCTGTTCATGAGCCAGCCGGACAACCGGACCGGCTGCCGCTATCTGACCCTTAACGCTTACCCCGCTCTGGTGAGGTTCTACGAAAAGAACAACTTCAAAGTTCTTGGAGAGAAGCCGGCCAACCCCAGGCCCACCAAGCAACTGATCATGTATCTGGACTTGACTGCCAAAAGTATTCACCGCTGATCGCCTCGTTGAACCGCTCCACCCTTCGCCTCCCAAAAGCGAACCCGGCGCGGAGCCGGGCTTTTCTGTTGTGAAACGATATAAAATTAATTAATGGCTGGGGCGGCAGGATTCGAACCTGCGAATGCTGGAACCAAAACCCAGTGTCTTAGCCGCTTGACTACGCCCCAGAAGATTCAGATGACCACGGCGGAGGCACGGATCCACCAGTTCGGGCGCGTCCGGGCCAAGCGGGCCGGGTCCGCTCCGGCTTCGTAAAGCCAAAAAGTGGAACCGCTACCCGAAAGGCCCCAGACCCCGGGATCAAGCTCCCGGATCGCCCGGACCACCTCGTCCAAGGCCGGGGCCAGACGCAGGGCCGGGGCCAGCAAATCGTTTTCACCCGGCTGAGGTGCGGGTTCAAGGGTATTCTCTGGCGGAGGATTTGTCAACCCCAAATTTGCGAAAACCCGGGCCGTGGCCAGGCTGAAATCCGGCTTGATCAGCCACAGTTCCCGGCCCCGAAAAAATTCAAAGGCCGGCGGGGGGGCCGAGAGTTTTTCACCCACGCCGCCGGCCCTAGCCAGGGCGGTCCCGGCCAGACAGAAGGGCAGATCAGCGCCTAAGGCAAGGGCCAGGGCGGCCAGGCGCGGAGCCGGAAGGGGCTCGGGCGCGGCCCGGTTCAGGGCGGCCAGCACGGCCGCGCCATCGGCCGAGCCGCCGCCCAGGCCGGCACCCCAGGGGATGTTCTTTTCCAGGGCTAGGCTGACCGCCTCCCCGGGCCAGCCGGTTTCGTCCCGAAAGGCCCGCACGGCCCGGAGAGCCAGGTTGGCCGGGCTTTCGAAATCGGGCGGGAGAGGATCTGCAAGGCTGGTCCGGGCCCTCAGGCGGTCCGGGCCGGCCCCGGCCAGGCTCAGGCTCAGACGGTCGGCTAGGGTCAGCCGGGCCATGACCGAATCCAACTCGTGGCAGCCGTCCGGCCGGCGGCCCAGCACACGGAGGGCCAGGTTGACCTTGGCCGGGGCCTCAAAATCAAGAATCATGCCCATGGATCTGATTATAACGCCCTGGCCCGGGCGGTCAAGCGCCGGATTTGGAGCCTGAAACAGGCCTTCCAATTGACCTTTTGCGCCGTCTGGTTTACGATATGTTCCATCCGATGCGCCGTATAGTTTATGATACCACACCAGGAAGACGAGTCATGTTTGACCCCCAGCGCGTCCATTTTTTCGACACCACCCTGCGGGACGGCGAGCAGGCCGCCGGCGTCAACCTCAACGCCGCTGAAAAGCTCCAGATCGCCAAGCAGTTGGCCAAGATGAAAATGGACGTGATCGAAGCCGGTTTCCCCGCCGTCTCCCCCGGCGACTTCAACTGCGTCAAAGCCGTGGCCCGCGAAGTGCCGGGAGTGACAGTGGCCGCCCTGGCCCGCACCAGGGAAGGCGATATCCGGGCCGCGGCCCAGGCCCTGGCCGACGCCGAACACGCCCGCATCCACACCTTCATCGCCACCAGCCCCATCCATATGGCCCACAAACTGCGCCTGACCCAGGAACAGGTGCTGGCCGAAGTCCGGGCCGGCGTTTCCCTGGCCCGCGCCCTGGCGGGCGGGGGGGAGTTTTCCGCCGAGGTCGCCAGCCGCTCCGACCTCGACTTCCTTACCAAGGT
>Ga0082212_10001692_pt1 | contig 32455 bp, 29 predicted proteins | sample TergutNt197P3_FD_71548 | JGI IMG/M metagenome (GOLD analysis project Ga0082212, IMG submission 71548) | Neocapritermes taracua P3 segment gut microbial communities from Petit-Saut dam, French Guiana - Nt197 P3 | ecosystem: Host-associated > Arthropoda: Insects > Digestive system > Gut ... | reverse complement strand
TCGCCAGCCTGTCCGGGCTGTCAATTGCCAGCCCCTACAACCTTCGCCCTCTTCGCGCTCATCTCATGCCTCCCTTCCCCGCCTTCGCCGCCGTCACCCTGAAAATCGGCTCGATCCCAAGCTCCGCCAGAAGCCCGTCGAACCGACCGTCGTCCGCCTTGAACGCCGCCTTATGCTCGCGCCAGTCAAGGTTCCGCGTCGTGAACGTGAACATCCAGCCCTGCCCCCGCGTCTCCCTCCTCTCGCAGAACCGCACCGCCTCGTCGCGGCGCATGACGTACATCCACCTCGCCTTCGGCTCCATCGACATGAGGCACACCACCGCCTCCGCCCCGTCCGCGTAGTAGTCGTAGCCGTCATCAACCTCGACCGACCACTCCGTGCGTGTGCGCTTCGGCTTCGTCGGCTTCATCGGCTTCGGCCGCACACGCGACCGCCGCCCGCCCTCGCCGAGAAGCGCGTCCATCGTCATCTGGCTGGCATCGCCCATCGTCATCGTCATACAACCTCATCCGTTATCCGCGCGACGAACACCGCATGGTCGCTGTCGCTCGCGCGCAGAACCGCCGCTATGTTCTCGCACAGCCCGCAGTCCGCCCGCCCGCCGGCCGGGAAATACGCCCCGCTCATCGGCAACCCTCCAACGCCCCGCAGCGCCTTCCCTCGCTCCCGTCGCAGATGTTCGTGACGCCACCAGACAGCACCATGCCGCACCATTCGCAAACGGGGTCCGGGTAAATAACTTCCTCTTCCTTAAAGAACCAGCGGAACGCCAGCAGAGCCGCCAGTATCCCGAGCGTCCAGAGAGCGACCAGCGCGGCTCTCCGTGCGCGCCTTCTCCAGTCCCTCCTCGACCGCTTCATCCGCAACGCCCTGTCCAGCGCGGCCCGCTGGATTATCACCGTCACATACCTCTCGCTCATATTTCCATCCTCTCCTTCACGAATTTATCCAACGTCGCCCTGTCCACGCCGATAACCCTCGCAACCTTCACCCACGACAACCCCATCCGCCTGTAACGCAGGATGCTATCCTCCTGACCGTCCAACTTCAAACGCGCGTTCTTCCGGCCCACAGGCCGCCCAAGCACCTTCCCCTCACGCCTCGCCCGCGCCAGCCCCTCCTTCGTCCGCTCGCTGATCATCTTCCGCTCGATCTCCGCCGCCAGCCCGAACGCGAACGCCAGCACCTTCGACTGCACGTTGTCTCCAAGCTCGAACGCATCCTTCTGCGTATATACTTTCGCGCCAACCTTCACGCAATGATCAAGGATGCGCATCACCATGAACAGCGTCCTTCCGAGCCGGGAAATCTCGCTTGCGATGATCACGTCCCCATCGCCTATCCTCTCGAGCAGCGGCCCCAACCTCCTCTTCTCATATTCAACGCCGCCGCTAATGCCCTCGTCCGTGACGAACTCATCAACCGCAAGCCCTCTCCTGTGCGCCTCCGCAAGCACCCCGATCCTCTGCGTCTCCACCGTCTGCCCGCCAGTCGACACCCTGAGATACCCGTAGACCGTCATCCCGTGACCCCCTCCCGCATCTGCACACGCCATGAGCTACCGTTCGCCCGAGACCACCCGAAGAACCTGTCCAGCGCATCCGCCGCCGCCTCCCCGCGCTGGCGCACGACGGCATCCCGGAGGCTCTCCGTGACGCGCGGCCTGAACGCATGCTCCAGCCCGTCGATGCTCGGCACGATCCACCCCGCGAGGACCAAGAGCTCGCAATCGCACAGGCGCATCGGCTCGACCCCGAGCGCGGCGCAGCACTCATGCACCGCATCCGGAAGGTCAATGCGCGCGCCTCCGCCTGTCGCGCCTGTCTTGCCTATCACGCTAACGCTCACGCCATCACCTCCTCAAAAGTATATCTGCGGGCCCGCCACGGCACGCGGTTCCGCCCACAGGCGCAACCCCGACGCCACGTGCGCCGCCCGGCAGAGGTCAAGTATCCTCCGCTCCTGCTCCGGCGAACATGGGACGTACTCCACCGAGGATATGACGATCGGCCGCCCGCATACCCTGTCGGGATACCGCCGCTCCGCCCTCCGCACGTACCGCCTCTTCTCAGCTCCCGCAGCCATAACCAGCCCCCCCCTATGCGGATGCTTCCGCCCCGTACGCCATCCCCATGCGGTAGCGTATCTCCGCCGACACGCTCCGCTGCTCACGCGCCCCGCGCTCCTTGATGCGCCCGCGCTCCGCCACCGTCATCTTGACGTTGACGTTCACCATCCCGTCCCGCTTCGCCGGTTTCTTACTCGTCCTGCTTTTCATCGCGCTCCTTTCACTCCGCGCCCGCCAGCCCCGCCATCGTCTCCTCGATGAACCGCGCCACGATGCGCACCGCCTCCTCCGTCCGCCAGCCCTTCGCCGGGTACACCGTGATCCGGTCACCCCGCGCCGTCGTCACCGACATGCTCGCCGTCGGCTTCGGGTCCGCCGCCTCCAGCAGCCTCCCGTCAACCAGCCCCACGCCCTCCACAACCTTGAACCTCGCCATAACTTTCATCCCCTGTCTTTTTCGCAGCACGGTGTAACTACACCCACGGCAAAATTAGGCGCACCCTGTGCAAGCCACATTGCGCACAGGTGTAACTACACCCACGCTAAAACTCTTGACGAGATTGTGGAGATACTCCGACACATCAACGCCTTCTTCTTTCGCCCGCTCCGAAAAATATGCGAACGTCTCATCATCCATCTCAACGAACTTCTTTTCCATTGTCATTCTCCTTAACCTTGACCTGCTCACGGCGAGCAATCATCCTCAGCAACCCAGTCACATCCGTATCATTAAGAACGGCTATTCTCTTCAGCGTCTCAATGTCCGTCTCATCGAGCCACGCACCGATGTGCTTCTTACCGACCTTTCTTGAATCTGGCATTAACCTTACTCTCCTTTGAAATGCCACCATATTAACACAGGTGTAACTACACCGTCAAGCACAAAATAAAAAAAAATAAATATTTTTTTTGCCTTGTACTTTTTGTTGCCATGTCGATATAATTGCATTTCATTGTTTCGGAAAGGAGCTGCCGTGGAAAAAATCAAAACGATCGTCTCGTCGAAATACTGGATGCCGGTCTTCTCCGTGCTGGCGTTTTTCGCCGTCTGCCTCTCATGCATCTGGCCGAAGGCCTTCCTGTGGTGGCTCGCCATAACCGCCGCCGCTGGGGCGGCCGCGTGCGTCGCCCAGATCCTGCACCGCAGAAGCCTCGCGGAAAAAGAGGCCGCCGACAGGCAGGAGCTTCAGCGGCTCGGCGAAGAGCGGGAAGACATGGCGCGCCGCATCGCCGAGTTCGAGAACTACCTCTCGCAGGTAGGCTACCACGACCATGCAGCCATGCAGGAGAAAATAAAAGCCCTGAAGGCAAATCACGACGCGCTCGCAAGCGATTTCTCGCTGAAAGCCATTCAGCTGGAAGCGGGCAACAACACCATGCAATCCAAGCTCGACGAGGCGACCGGCAGGTATGCGAAAATCGAATCCGCTGTACTATGCGACACAAAGAAGCTGGCAAAAATGAAGGCGCTTTACAACAGCATCAGAAACTGCGTCAACAACTGGCTCCTGTACGAGCCGCGCGTCGAGAGCTGCACGATTCCGAAGGCCGACTTCGACGAGGTTGACATGCTCGCGCCGTCCACCGAGGCGCGTCTCCATTCCATGAGCGTCAAAGACCTACGCCGCGCGTTCAAAGAGAACGAGCGGCAGATAGAGTCCCTCTTCGTCCAGTACGAGGGTCGCTACGGCAACAAGGCCAACAGCGCGATATACGCCCTCATCGTCGTCTCCCTCCGCGCCGAGCTTCAGGCAATCCTCCTCAACCTCCGCCACGGAACGACGGAACAGGCCAATACCGAGGTCAAGAAGGCGTTGGCCCGCGCCACGCTCATCGCCGGTGACGGCAACCAGACCATCCTTCCGACACTCACGAAATTCATGGGGCAGATCGAGTACCATTTCTACGAGGCCGTCAAGATAGAGCACCTGTGGTACGTCAGGAAAGAGCAGCAGCGCATGGAACAGGTCGCCATCCGCGAGCAGATGCGTCAGGAAGCCGCCGAGCGCAAGGCTATTGAAGAGGCACAGAAGCGCATTGCCGAGGAAGAGGCAAAGTACCAGGGCGAGGTAGCCCGGCTGCAAGAGATGCTCGCTGAAGCGCCGCCAGAAAGGCAAGCCGAGGTTCGCGAGAGGATTCAAGAGGTCAATGCGCAGATGGCCGAGATGGTCGTAAAGAAAGAGAAGATCGCCTCGCTCGCAAAGGGTGTCGCAGGTACTGTGTACGTCATCAGCAACCTCGGCGCGTTTGGCGACAAGGTATTCAAAATCGGCATGACGCGCCGCTTCGAGCCGCAAGACCGAATAGACGAGCTCGGCTCCGCCAGCGTCCCGTTCGAGTTCGACGTACACTGCTTCATCTTCTCCAATGATGCCGTCGCCCTCGAAAACGCACTGCACACGCGCCTGAACGCCTCCCGCGTGAACAAAGTGAACAGGCGCAAAGAGTTCTTCACGACGGACATAGACGCGCTGGAGCAGCTTGTGCAAGAGATCGAGCCGACAGCCGTGTTCAACAAGACAATGGCTGCCGAGGAATTCCACGCATCGCAAGACAACGTTGACTATTCGGATGAAGTGATTCAATCCGAAAGTGACGACGAAGAGCCTGACGAGGATGTCGCATGACCTACCAGATATACGCCCGCGTCTCCGAGCGCGGATCCGACTGGGAGGGCGAGACCTCCTGCTCGGCACAGATTGCCGCTTGCCGGGAACACCTCCAGCGCGTTGACCCGTCGGCGACGTTCGCGCCCGACAAGGTGGACGAGTTCATATCCGGGCGCACCAACGACCGCCCGGCGTTGCAATCCCTGCTCGCCGAAGCCTCCGGCGGCACGGCGGATTGGGACGCTATGGCCGTCTTGAACATCGACCGCCTCACACGCTCCATGGAAGGGTACGTCGAAATCCTGCGCGTCCTGTCCAAGGCAGGGAAGGGCCTCATCGCCGTCCGCCAGAACCTCGACCTCGCCAGCCCCTCCGGCCGCTTCATGCTCCAGCTGCTCGTCTCCGCCGCCGAATACTTCGCCCACCTCGGCGGCGAAAACACCAAGGCGAAGATGCTCTCCCAAGCCCGCGCCGGGCAATACCTCACGGGCCGCCCCCCGTTCGGCTACACCGTTGACAAGCCCGCCAAGGACAACATCCTCCTGCCCGACCCCGCGAAAGCGCCCATCGTCAAAGAGATTTTCCGCAGATACGCGCAAGGCGATACCATCACCGACCTTCGGAGACTGTTCAAGATGCCTAAAAACACACTGATCAAAATCCTCCGCGCCCCCGTGTACACCGGGAAAATATCATTCGCCGGGCAGGTTTTCCAAGGGAGGCACGAGCCTATCATCGGGCAACCCGCATGGGACGCCGTCCAAGCGCGTCTCCCGCACACCAAGTCCGCGCCGAGGATAAACGCCTGTAACTACGAGTATATGCTCTCGGGCATGGTCAAATGCTCCTGCGGCAAGGCGATGTCAACAAACACGCTGACCAAGGGCAACGGGAAGGCATACCCCTATTACCGCTGCCAAGACTCCGCCGTATGCCCCGCCCGAGGTTACATCAAGGCCGAGGAACTCGAGGCCGCCGTCACCGATGTGATTCTGAAAACGTGGAAGGACAAGTCGGTTCTTGACATGGCGACGCAGGACGTGAACGCCTCGACAAGGGAGCGGCTCGCTGAACTGAGAAAAGAACTCGCCGCGAACCGCAAAGCAACATCCATAGCAGAATCCAACGAGCGAAAAATCAAAGACATGCTTCTGGCGGGATTCGTCAGGGCGGATAACGCTTCAAGGTTCAACGATGAACTCTCGCAAGCCGCCGCCCCCGTGGATGCCCTGCGCTCCCGCTCCGACGCGCTGTGCGGCGAGATAGACGCGCTGGAGGCGATTCTGGCAAACTACGAGCCTGAAAGCCTCACGAGCCGGATGGCGGCAATCGCCAGAAGTTACGGGAAACTCGAAAACACCCCGGAGAAGCGGGCGTTCCTGCGTGCGAGCATAAAAGAAGTCAGGCGCAAGCCTGACGGTTCGTGGCACGTTGCCCTGTGGATTTCCAAGAACCCCATCCCGAGTAAGGATAAAGTACCCTATTGGCACCCCCTAGGGGAGTCGAACCCCTCTTTCCAGGATGAGAACCTGATGTCCTAGCCGATAGACGAAGGGGGCTCCCGGAAAATCCCTCTGGTGCACCCGGAGGGATTTGAACCCCCACACCTCTCGGCATAAGAACCTGAATCTTACGTGTCTGCCAATTCCACCACGGGTGCGAAAAACGGGATATAGTATCGCAAAAAACGTTTCGCAAGTCAACGGTTAATTTCCGAAATGTGAAACTTTTTTCGTGCGCCTATTTTTCGCCGCGCGAATTTTCTCTCCCGTGACAGTGCGCACGAGGCTTGCGTAATGCCGCCAGTTTTTGTATAGTGTGTGCTTTTTGCGAAATGTTTGGGATTTTCGGATGATTGATTCTCTTGCGATTGTTGCAGGTGTGGGCGAGTATCCGCTGGTGATGGCGGCGGGCGCGCGCAAGGCCGGCGTGCGCCACATCACGGCGCTGGCGATTCGCGGCGCGGCCGAGAAGCGCCGCTTGCGCCCGCTGGTGGACGAGTGGGTGCCGGTCGGGCTGGGCGAGCTTGGGCGCGTGCGCGACTGGTGCGCCGCGCGCCCGGGGATCGCGCTGGCGTTCGGCGGCGGCATCTCCCCGACCTCGCTGTTCACGACGCGCTTCGACGCGCTGAGCCGCAGGCTGATGGCCGAGCTGCCCGTGAAGAACTCGCACACGATTTTCGGGAAGGCCTGCGAGGCTTTAGAGGCGGCGGGCGCGCGGGTCCTGCCGGCGTCGTGCTTCATGGATGAGGCGATCCCCGTGGCGGGGGTGCTGACCCGCCGCGAGCCGGACGCGCGTGAGTGGAACGACATCGGGGTCGCCAGCCGTGCGAGCCTGCTCATCGCTTCCGCCGAGATCGGGCAGGTGGTGGTGGTCAAGGACGGCGCGATCTGCGCGGTGGAGGCCTTGGAGGGCACGAACACGACCATCCGGCGCGGCGCGAAAATCGGCGGCAGGGGGTGCGTCGTGTTCAAGGGCGCGAAGGATGGGCACGATATGCGTTTCGACATCCCGGCGTTCGGGATGAAGACGCTCGCGTTCCTGCGGAAGATGGGCGTGAGCGCGTTCGCGTTTCAGGCGGAGCGGATGATTTTCCTCGAGCGCGGGCAGGTGCTGCCGGCGGCGGATAAATGGGGCATCTCGATTGTCGCCGTGGATTCGGGGCTGGAGTCGTGCCGTCGCCAGCCGTAGGTTTTTCTGTTGCTGAATTGTCATAAAAAAAGGTGAGTCTCAATGAACAATAAAAAAGCGTCAATGGCGGATTTCGAGTCGCTGCTGAATGCGCAGCTGAACAATTACCGTGGCGGGTTCAACCCGGGCGACCGCGTGCGGGGCGTGGTGACCAACATCACGGGGGCGTATGTCGTCCTCGACGTGAACGCGAAGCGCGAGGGCCTTGTGGCCACCAGCGACATGACGTGCCTGGACGGGACGTTGCGCTGTAAGATCGGCGACACGGTGGACGTGATTTTCGCGGGGATGCAGAACGGCGCGTTCCTGTTCTCGGGCAGCATCTCGTCGAAGCCCATCATCGACCGCACGCTCGCGGACGCATACGCGCAGCAGATGCCCATCGAGGGGCTTGTCGAGAAGGAGATCAACGGCGGCTACGAGGTCAAGGCCGCAGGGCGCCGCGCGTTCTGCCCGTTCTCGCAGATCAGCCTGTTCCGTCAGGAGGGCGCGGAGTACGTCGGCCACAAGTTCCTGTTCCTCGTCTCCGAGTACGGCGAGGACGAGCGCGGCGAGAACGTCATCCTCAGCCGCCGCGAGTTGCTGGAGAAGGAGCGCGAGGCCCAGCGGCAGGAGCTGGTCGAGGAGCTCTACGTCGGCATGGTCGCGTCGGGCAAGGTCACGCGCATGGTGGAGTTCGGCGTGTTCGTTGACCTCGGCGGCGCGGAAGGGCTTATCCCGCTGAAAGAAATCGCGTGGACGCGTGACGTGAAGCCCGAGGACGTGGTGAAGGTCGGCGACACGGTGGACGTGCTGATCAAGGATCTCGATTGGGAGCGCGACCGCATCTCGCTCAGCCTGCGCGGCGCGCAGGGCGACCCGTGGAGCGACGCCGTCGCGCAGTTCCCGCAGGGCGCGACGTTCGTCGGCAAGATTACCAAGCTCGAACGCTTCGGCGCGTTCGCCCAGCTTATCCCCGGCGTGGAAGGCCTCATCCCGATCTCCAAGCTCGGCGGCGGCCGCCGCATCATGTCCGCCCGCGAGGCGGTCTCCGAGGGGCAGGAGCTGCTGCTGAAGGTCGAGGGCATCGACCTTGAACGCCGCCGTTTCAGCCTTGCGCCCGTTGACGAGCGCGTCAAGGCGCTCACGCCCGGCGAGCTTTCGGAAGGCGCGAAAGTCGAGGGCATTGTCGAGTCGGTGCAGGCCTTCGGCGTGTTCGTGCGCCTCTCGGAGGACAAGACGGGCCTACTCCACATCAGCGAGACGGACACTCCCAAGGGCGGCAACCCCGCCGCGAAACTCGAGCGCCAGTTCCCGCCGTCGTCCAAGATTGAGGTCGTGGTCAAGTCCGTCGAAGGCGACCGCATCGCCCTCACCCTCCCCGCGAAATGGGAGACACGCGGAAGCGGCGCGAACGACGAGGAGGCCGACATCTCCGCATACCTCGCCAACAGTAAAGGCTCCTCCAACAGCTTCGGCTCGCTCGGCGACGCGTTCGACAAGATTAAGCTGTAGGAACGTTTGTGAAATCTGTGTAAACTGCGGTAAAAAAACGGAGGTTTATTTTAGACAGGGTTATTTTCGCGCAGGGGTAGGGGACCCCGCTCGCGCGATGTGCGACGAGCGGGGCACACAAAGGCGCAGAGATTTTGCAAGGTTAACTTCTGAAAAAAACTCTGCGTCCCTGCGCCTCTGCGCGAGGAAAAAAAGGAGGCAGACAGGACAATGAAAAAATGGCAAATACTGTTTGCGTATTGGTTGCTCATGGTGGTTTCCCTGAAAGCCGCCGAAGTCCCGGCATTGCCGGAGCCCGAGCTTAAGCCGATTAAAATCGATCAGCCCGAATGGGGGAAGGGCATCGGCGCGGAAAACGCGCAAGCGGTTTGCGTCGCGGTCGCGAAGGCATTTGCCCGACATGGGCGCGTGGCCGCCCGCGAGCCGATCCTCGTGCGCCAGAACAAAGACCCGTGGCCCATCGCGCTCACCGACCCTGCGCCGGGCGGGAAGCGCGTCATCCTGCTGGCGACATCCGGGACGTACTGGAGCCAGCTCGCCTACCAGTTCGCGCACGAATACTGCCATGTGTTTTCCAAGCACTGGAAGGTGTCCAACCAGCACCCGAACATGTGGTTCGCGGAAGCGCTCTGCGAGCTCGCCTCGCTCTGGTGCCTCCGCCAGACGGGCGAGGACTGGCTCGCCGGGGACGCGCCCTACCCGAACTGGCAGTCCTACGGGCAGTCACTGAAAGACTATGTTGACAACCACATCAAGGACACGCCGACTTTTGAAAGCGCCGAGGCGTTCGCAGCATGGCTGACGTCTAACCTCGACGCCCTCTCCAAGGACCGCACGAGGCGCGACCTGAACACGGTCGTCGCGCTCCGTCTCCTGCCGCTCTTCCAGAAAGACCCACGCCTCTGGCAAGCCGTGCCGTACCTCAACAGCGATGTCCAGAGCGGCGACGGTTTCCGCGACCACCTCCAGCGCTGGCACGCCGCCACCCCGCCCGGTCTCCGCCCCGCCGTCGCGCAGATCGCCGCCGCGCTGGGCTTTGAGATTTAACGGATCACGCCGCCGCCAATCACGCGGTCGCCGTCGTAGAGGACGAGGGACTGGCCGGGGGTGACGCTGAAGACGGGCTCGGTGAAGCGGACGCTGACGGTGCGGTGCGCCGGCGAGAGGGCCTCGATGATCGCGGCGACGGGCTTCTGGCGGTAGCGGACTTGGGCGGTGACGCTCGCGCCGCAGGGGGACGGTTCGCCGTGCCAGCGGACGTGTTCCGCTGAACACGTCTGCCGGCAGGATGCGTCAGGGCGGCTACTGATGACGATGGTGCCGTCTTGCGTGCTGATGGAAATGACTTTCGCGCGTTGCCCTGTGGCCACGCCCAGCCCGCGCCGCTGGCCGAGGGTGAAGCGGTGGATGCCGTCGTGGCGGCGCAGGACGTTCCCCGCCTCGTCGGTGATGACGCCGGGGAGGGCCTGCCCGTGGTAGCGTTGGCGCAGGGCCTCGGCGATGTGGCTCTCCGCGTCTCCGAAGCACACGTCCTGGCTCTCGGGCTTTTCCGCGCTCGCCAGCCCGTATTGGCGGGCCCGTGCGCGGACTTCGGGCTTGGTCATGCCGCCGAGGGGGAAGCGCGTCCGCGCCAGCGTTTCGGTGTCCAGCGCATGGAGGAAATAACTCTGGTCCTTCTGCGTGTCCGCGCCGCGCAGGAGCTGACCGTCGGGGGTGACGCGCGCGTAATGCCCCGTGGCGACGGCATCGCACCCGTACTCGTGCGCGGCGTTGAGCAGGCCGTGGAATTTCACGAGGGGGTTGCACAGCACGCAGGGGTTGGGCGTCGTGCCGCGCTCGAATGCCCCCCAGCACGGGCGCAGCACCTCGGACTCGAAACGCTCGCGCAGGTCGATGACGTGGTGCGGGATGTTGATCTGCTCGGCGACGGCGGCGGCCTGTGCGGACGGGGTCTGCGGCTCGCGGGGACGCTCGCCCTCCAATGAAGGGGTGTCGTGCAGGAGCAGGGTCACGCCGATGACCTCATGGCCTTGGTCGCGCAGGAGCAGGGCGCACACAGCAGAGTCCACGCCGCCGGAGAGGCCGACGGCGATGCGGGATGTTGTGTTGCGGTGTTTCACGTTTCGCGCTGGCGATGGGAGAGGGGATCAAGGAGACCTAGGGGACGAAGGTGTATTCTCCCCTATGTCCCCTTGGTCCCCTCTCCCCCTTTATTGCAGAAACACCGGCACGCCGACCTTCACCTTGTTGATGGTGGCCGTCCCTGTCCCCAACCCAATCAGCCCGTCCTCGTGCGGGATCATCAGACCCGAGTACGAGACGCAGACGGCCTTGTGCTGGAGCGCGCCCTTCGCGTTGAGGCCGTCGTAGTAGAGGCTGAACTTGCCTTTGAACACGCCCGTCTTGGCGGTGTAGGAGATTGTCGCGAGGGAGGGGTTGCGGTCGCGCACGGTCTCGTAGTCGTACTCGGTCTCGCCCTTGGGCTTCTTGGGCGCGGTGCCTTTGTCGATGGAGAGTTTCAGTCCGCTGGGCGTCGCGAGCAGCCCCAGCGGGAACGCCTCCTCGACCCAGCGGCCGTCCGCCAGGCCGTCCCATTGGAGGGCGAGCGTCCCCGCGAGCCACCCGCAATCCGCGCTGAAGGACAATCCGGCGGGCGGCGCCACCGCCGCCTTGCCGTTGCCGAAGTACCCGCCCAGCGCATCCAGCGCATACGCGAACGGGCCGCCCTTCTTCGGGTCTGCGCAAACCCAGTCCACGCACCAGCCGTATTCCGCGTCCACGAGAACCTGTTTGGTGTCGGTGTCGATCCACAGCAGGCCGCCGATGAAGCCCTTTTTCGAATACAGCGGCCTGAACAGCGCGACGGCCAGCCAATCATCCTCGTTGAGGAAATCGAGCAGCTTGCCGCTGCCGGACACCTTCGTGCCGTCCGCAAGCACGCCCGCGAATTTGACGGAGCCGAGGTTGCCGACGGTGAGGGAGAGGTAACCCCTCGGGAGAGACGGATAATCATCCGTCTCTACAAATGCGTTATCCAACAACGCCACGTTGTACACCCCCCTGAACTCGTCGAGGCGGTCCTGGGCGGGCTTGGCCTTCTTGTCCGCGAACACGGCGTGGGCGCCGTCCACGGTGAACGTGCCGTCAACCTTCGCACCCGAGAGGGTGCCGAAGAAGCGGTCGCCCTGCATGAACACGTCCAGCGTCTCGGCGTTGTTCTTCGTGTGGGCGGTGAAACGCTCCAGCGCACCCACGGGCTTGCCGGAGAAGCTGAGCGAGGCGTTCTGCATGACGGCCTTGGCGGAGACCGTCCAGTTGGTGGTGGCGATGCCCGTCTTCTTGTCCTTCTTCTCCTTCATCGTCGCTTTCAACGTCACGGTCCCGCGCACGGTGTTGTTGGTGTCGTAGAGGAAGCCGTCGTAGGCGGTGGTCTGGTAAGGCGGTTTCTCCGAAACCGCCGCCTCGGGGTCGGAGAGGTAGGGGTCGGGACCGTCCGCCGGAACCACCGTGACGGTGATTTCATGCGTGTAGTCCAAACCCGGCGCGAGGCCGTCCACGACCCTTGCCACGAGGACAAGCGTCCCCGTGCCGGACGGGGTGACGGTGTACTCGCAAGCCCCGCGGAGGAAACCATCAATGTAGACATAAGTGGTTTCGCCGTCAATCTCCGCCGCCACATCGCCAGAGTCGTCGTCGGCGACCTCCAAGGTGATGAGCCGCCCGGCGCTGTACATCGAGGGCGTTTCCGCGATGACCAAGCCGTGCAAGGTGAACGGCACCCCGTTCGTGGCGACGACGGTGTCGGGCAGGCTGACGGAGGCCACCGCGACGAACGTGTAAACCGTGACTTGGACGTCCTTCGTGAAATCCGCGCCGCCCGCCGCGCCGCCCGCGATGGTTGCGGTGACGGTGGCCTTCCCGGGCGCCGTGGAGGTGAAGATGTTGCCGGCGATTGTCGCGCCTGTGGTTCCGGCATCCTTCACGCTCCACACGATGTCCTGATGCGTCGCGTCCGCAGGGACGACCCTCCCCGCGAGCGTGAGCGACAACCCCGCCTGCGTGACGTTCCCGATTTGGGCGATGTCCGTCACCGCCACGAACGGCGCGGGCGCGGGTTCGACGGTGAGGGTGAACTCCTGCGTGTAGTCCAAGGGCTCGGGCGAGAGGATGAGCGTCGGGACGAGTTTGTCGTCCTTCGTGTTGTCGCCGAGTTGACCGCCCCAGTTGCCTCCCCATGCCCAGAGGGAGGCGTCGGCCTTCACCGCGAGGGTGTGATATTCGCCCGCCGCGACGCTAGCCCAGTCGTCATCCGTCCCGACTTGCGTGGGGACGCTTTTGTTGACCGTCGTGTTGTCGCCAAGCTGGCCATCGCCATTGTATCCCCACGCCCAGAGCGTGCCGTCTGCCTTCACCGCGAGCGTGTGATAGCCGCCGGCCGCGATGGTTGCCCAGTCGTCGTCCGTCCCGATTTTCGTGGGGACGGTTTTGTCGTCCGTCGTGTTGTCGCCCAACTGGCCGTTGTAATTCCGTCCCCACGCCCAGAGCGTGCCGTCGGCCTTCAACGCGAGCGTGTGATATGCGCCCGCCGCGAGGGTTGCCCAGTCGTCATCCGTCCCGACTTGCGTGGGGACGGTTTTGTAGGTCGTCGTGTTGTCGCCGAGTTGGCCGTAACCATTGCTACCCCACGCCCAGAGGGTGCCGTCGTTTTTCAACGCGAGCGTGTGATAATAGCCCGCCGTGACGGTTGCCCAGTCGTCGTCCGTCCCGATTTGCGTGGGGACATTTTTTCGGGTCGCCATGCCGTCGCCGAAATAGCCGTCACCCCACGCCCAGAGCGTGCCGTCGTTCTTGGTCGCGACGGTGTAGACAAAACCCGCCGAGAGGGTCGCCCAATCGTAGCCCGTCCCGATTTGGGTGGGGGTTTTGCAATGCGTGATTTTGTCGTCGCCCAACCCAAGTTGGGAGTTGCCATTCTGCCCCCACGTCCAGAGCGTGCCGTCGACCTTGAGCGCGACGTTGTGAATCCAGCCTATCGTGACGGTCGCCCAGTCGTCGTCCGTCCCGATTTGCGACGGGGTGAGTCGGGGCACCGACATGTTGTTCCCCATTATGCCATGACGGTTATATCCCCACGTCCAGAGCGTGCCGTCGGCCTTCACCGCGAGGGTGTCCTCGTAACTCGCCGCGACAAGCGCCACGGGCCCGTGGGACTCGGCCAGGCCGCCCGCGATGGTGGCGGTGAGGGTGACGCTCCCCGCCGCCGTGGCGGTGAGCGTGTCGCCGCTGAAGGACGCGCCCGTGCCGCCCGCGTCGGTGACGCTCCACACGATGGTCTGCCGTGTCGCACCCAACGGCTCCACCGTGCCGCCAAGGGTGAGCGGCACCCCCGCCACCGCCGCCGCCGGCACCGCCGTGATGTTCGTGACCGCCGCGAACAACGGCAGCACCGTGATGGTGAAATCCTGCGTGTAGTCAACGCCCAATGCCACGCCGTTCGTGATGGTCGCCGTGAGCACGAGCGTCCCGCTGTTTTCCGTCTCGAAGTTGACGCTTTTGTAGTAGCGTGTGCCGTCGGCATCGCTGGCAATCGTCCACCTGTAATAGAAGTCGGCCACGCCCGTGGTTCCCGCGTCCTTGATGGTCCACTCGATGTCAAACGCCGTGTTCGTCGCGGTTTCGGGGAGGATGGCGGGGTTAAACTCCTGCCACTCCCCCGCCATGGTCAGCACGGTCACGCCCGTGATGTTCGTCACCGCCACAAACGGCTCCTGCGCCATCGCCGCCGTCGCCGCCACCCCCGCCATCACGGCGAAGGCCCATTTCCTCATCTCACTCGTCTTCATCATCATCATTCTCCTCATTAGGTTTGTTCCTAAAAAATCAGTTACCGCCCTATCCAGCCATGCCGCGAAGCGCAAGGCCTTCAGCCTTGGAATGGTGTGCGTCTCCATACGCAGGGCGTTGCCCTGCGCTATGATACGGAAGGGCTTCGCCCTTCATGGCATGGCGGGGTCGCCATGCGCTATCTGTCATTGTCCCGAAGCACAAGGCCGAAGGCCTTGCGGATGACAGCGTAGGGCAACGCCCTACGTAACGGCCAACACAATGCCACAAGGCTGAAAGCCTTGCGGATAGCACCGCATCATCCGCAAGGCCTTCAGCCTTGGAATGGTGTGCGTATCCATACGCAGGGCGTTGCCCTGCGCTATGATACGGAAGGGCTTCGCCCTTCGCGGCATGGCGGGGGCGCCATGCGCTATCTGTCATTGTCCCGAAGCGCAAGGCCGAAGGCCTTGCGGATGACAGCGTAGGGCAACGCCCTACGTAACGGCCAACACAATGCCACAAGGCTGAAAGCCTTGCGGATAGCACCGCATCACCCGCAAGGCCTTCAGCCTTGGAATGGTGTGCGTCTCCATACGCAGGGCGTTGCCCTGCGCTATGATACGGAAGGGCTTCGCCCTTCGCGGCACGGCGGGGGCGCCATGCGCTATCTGTCATTGTCCCGAAGCGCAAGGCCGAAGGCCTTGCGGATGACAGCGTAGGGCAACGCCCTACGTAACGACCAACACAATGCCACAAGGCTGAAAGCCTTGCGGATAGCACCGCATCATCCGCAAGGCCTTCAGCCTTGAAATGGCGTGCATATCCATACGCAGGGCGTTGCCCTGCGCTATGATACGGAAGGGCTTCGCCCTTCGCGGCACGGGGGGGATGCCATGCGCTACCTGTCATTGTCCCGAAGCGCATTTCACTTGGACGTTGGATGTTCTCATGCCCCATTGCTCGCGGTTGCGCCAACGGGGTCCCCTGTGTTGGATATTGGCTATTCAAGAGGGCTTCGCCCTTCGCTATGATACGGAAAGGTTTTGCCCTTCGCGGCACGGTGGGATGACGCCGCACGTTCAGCCGCCGGCAGTGTTCCGCGATCCCCTCCCGTTTTTCTGCAATCAGCGCAATCATGGCCGCACCTGTTCGGGGCGCCCTAGTCCTCGATGACGACGCGGAAGCCGACGTCGAAGGGGCGCATCCAGCCGGGGTAGCGCCAGCGCCAGGAGGAGGTGGAGACGTGGGGGCGGCGGTACCAGGAGCCGCCGCGCACGACCTTCATGTCGTCAATGGCGGCGTTGTTGCGGGCGGCGTCGTCCTTGTAGGGGTAGGGCTTGTAGGAGGAGCGGGTCCACTCGGCGGCGTTGCCGTGCATGTCGTGCAGGCCCCATGCGTTGGGGGCGTAGCTGGCGACCTTGGCGAGGTGAAGGGCGCCGTCGTTGAAGCGGCGGTCGCGAAGCTCGTAGTCCCACAGCGGGGAGGGGAGCTTGGCGGGGTTGGGGTCGTTGCCCTTGGCGATGGGCTTGGGGTCAACGCCGGTGACGGCGAGCTCGATGAACATGTGGTCGGCGAAGTTCTCGTGCGCGGAGAAGTCCGCGTCGAAGCCGCCGTAGTTCATGGGGGTGGCGGTTCCGGCGCGGCAGGCCCATTCCCACTGGGCCTCGGTGGGGAGGCGGACGGTCTTGCCGATCTTCTTGGAGAGCCACGCGCAGTAGGCGTTGGCCTGTTCCCATGAGACGCGGATGGCGGGGAAGTCGGGGTCTTTCATGAAGTAGCCGCGGTCCACCTGATCCTTGTAGTGCATGTCGTACACGCCGTTCTCGAAGGCGGGGTCGAACTGCTTCATCTGCGCTTGGGTGACGGGGGTGGTGGCCATCCAGAAGGGCTTGGCGATGCGCGCCTCGTGCTGGGGGGCCTCGGCGGGGGTCTCGTCGGCGCTGCCCATGACGAAGGCGCCTTGGGGGATGCGGGAGAAGGTGAGCTTCTGGCCGTCGCCGAGGTCGTAGTCCTTGAACGCGCCCGCGCCCTGCATGGCCTTGGCGGCGGCGTTGTCGAAGGGGAAGCCCTTGACGGTGGGCGGGGGCGAGAACGCGGCGGCGGGCTGCTGGGGCGGCGGGGTGAACGTGCCGGGGGTGTAGGGGTTGACGATCTCTTCGGGGTCGAAGTCGATGTTGCCCCACAGCTTGGCCATCTCCTTGCGGCGCTGGATCTGCTTGGCGACGCGCTCGCCGTCGCGCTCTGACCATGAGCCCCAGAAGGGGACGTTGAGGTCGATCCACGTGAAGAGGCGGTCCCACTGCTCGGGGTTGAGCTTGACGTTGTGGTGGCCTTTCTTGAGCATCTGGACGAGCTCGGAGGTGTCGGCGTGGAACTCGAGGGGCGTGAGCAGGTGGTAGTCGCCCTCGGGGCCGTTGCGGCGGATGTAGGGGTGGAGGCTGAGGTAGGCGGTGGAGAAGCGGTCGTGGCTCGGGGTGGTCTCGAAGTTGGGGACGGGCTGGCCGAGCTTGTTCTTGGCGACGGTCTTGCTGTTGTGGCAGCCGATGCAGGCCTGGTCGAGGACGGGCTGGACCTCGCGCTCGAAGGCGTAGCTGCGGCGCGGGCCGTACCACGGCTGGATCTCCTGCGCCTTCTTGCGGGAGGCGACGGAGGCGCCGGTGGGCGGGGCGGCGTTCTGGCGGTCGTGGCAGCCGACGCAGGTGATGGTCTCGCCGGGGACGCCGACGAACCACGAGCGCATCTGCTGGAGGGTGTTGCCGTTCGCGTCGAGGGGCTGGACGGCGATGGGGGTGTTGGCGGGTGCCTTGAACATGCAAGAGCCGTCGGACTCTACATCGACGGTGCCGAGGATGACGCGCGCGTCCCACGGGCCCTCGAAGCCGATGTGGTAGTGGCCGCCGGTGTTGCGCGGGGAATAGACGTACTCGAAGACGCGGAGCTTCTTGACCTTGCCCTTGGGGATGTCCTCAAGGCCGGGGCCCACGTCGGCGCCGACCATATAGACGAGGCAGTCCTTCTCGCCGGGGCGGTAGCGGTCCACGGGCAGGACGGGCTTGGGCTGTTTCTTGAGCGGCCGCGGCTCGAGCAGGTGGTCGGAGACGGACTGCCACAGCGGCACGAAGTTGTCGTAGATGTCCGCGAGCGCGATGAAGAACGGCCCGCCGCTGTTCTCGTGCATGGACACGAGGAAGAGCTCGTCGCTCAGCGGGAACGGGTGCAGGAAGAGCGGCTTGGAGTTGTTCGCCAGGCCGTCCTTGGTGACGTTCTCGACGGGCTTGCCGTAGCCGGGGATGCGCTGGATGACGCCGTCGGTCTCGCGGCGGCCCTTGGCGGCGTCGAACAGGACGAGCTCGCCCATGCGCGCGTGGCCGTGGTGGCCGGAGACGATGCCCGCGAACTTGGTGACGGAGCCGGGCAGGGGGCGCGCGTAGAAGAGGCTGTTGGGCCAGTACGAGTTGCTGCCGTAGAACTCCTGCTGGTCGGAGCCGTCCGGGTTCATGGTCATGATGACGCGCGCGAAGTAGTGCGCGGAGTCGGTATATTCCCAGCGCAGGTAAAGCACGCGGCCGTTGTTCATCACCACGGGGCACCAGCTGTTGTCCTGATCGAACACGATGCGGCGGATGGAGCCGTCCTTCTCCATGAGGTGCGTGTTGCCCACGTAGTCGCTGCCCGTGACGCACGGCACGCCGTGGAAGCCGCTCGTGGCCACGAAGAGCATACGGCCATCCGGCAGGTAGCACGGGTCATAGAAATCGATGTCGGGCATATCCGGCGGCGTGAGCTCCTTGACCACGCCCGGCGCGTCGAGGCGCGTCTCGAAGATGCGCCAGCCCTTCTCGCCCTTCTTGCCCGACGCGAACGCGATGCGGTCCGCGTCGAAATGCAGGTTCACGTCGCCCACGAAGCTGTCGCTCGCATAGACCACCTGCGGGTTCGCGCCCGCCGCCTGCTTGACCGGCACGCGCACCACGTCGTTCACGTACCCGTGCAGGGGGATGGACGAGTTGCCCTGCCAGTTCGCGGGCAGGCCGCGGTGCGACATCTTCGAGCGCCGCACCATCAGCATCTCCTTGAAGTCCACGCCCGGGTGCTTCATGTACACCGCGTCCATCAGCGCCTCGACCTGCTTGGACGCCTCAAACTTCGCGTTCATGTCGCTGCCCTTCGCCGCGGCCTCCGCCACGGGCGCGACCTCCGCCAGACGCGCCAGCAGCGCATCCTTGTCCTTGTACACGGCCGGGTACTTCGCGGCATACCCCTTGATGGCCCGCTCCATCGCCTCCGCGTTGAAGTATTGCAGGAACGTCAGCTTCAGCATCTGGTCCTTCCCCTCGCGGTACGCCGCGCGGAGGGGCGTGAGCTCCTCCACGGTCTTCATCGCCTTCGCGCGCTGCTGCCAGTCGCCGCGCACGTGCGCCGGGATCTCCCGCGCATAACGCTCCGCCATCTCGGAAATCGCGCCCGACTGCTTGCCGTGTATCCACGTGTGATACTCCGCCTGAATGTCCGCCGCGTCCGCCGGGAAATCCTCCATCAGCCGCCCCATGACCGGGGACAGGTTGCGGAACGCCTCCAGCTTCGCCTGCGTCGCGAGAATCGTCTCGAGCCACGTGGCCTGCTTCGTGTAGGCGGCGCGGACCTCATTGTCCGTGGCCGGTTCGATTTTGCGCTCGATCTTGCGCTCCGCCACCACCGGCTTCACGCGCGCGTCCACGGCGAGCTCCGTGGAAGTCGGGTTCGGGCGGGTCAGCACCTGCTCCCACTTCACCTTGCGGTCCTCCCCGAGGATGATGACGGCTGCGCCGTCCAGGCGCTGCGGTATCTCCTCGCGGTTCCAGACCATGATTTTGTCGATGGCCTTCTCCGCGCCCAGATCGACCTCCCACCACGGGTTTTTGCGGTCCTCCGGCGTGTGCGTGATGGAGCCGCCGCCCCACTTCGTGTCCGTGTTGCCGTCGATGGCCCGCGTCGCCGCCGCGCCATGCGCCGTATCGCTCTGCGTCGCCTTGCCCTTCAGCGCGACGTTCTCGCCCTTTGAAAAGACCTGCACCTCCGCCAGCGACAGCGTGGCCTTATCCTTCTTAATCTCAACGCGCACGAAACGACCGTTTACCGGCGCCTGCTGCGCCATCACAGACCCCGCGACGCCCAGCGCCGCCATTGCAAAAAAGAAATGTGTTTTCATAGTGAATCAAGAATAGCATTTTTCCGCTTCCGCAATCCAGCAAAAAATCGCAAAAAATCGTGAATCCGTACCCCCCCCGCCGAAAAGGGTTGCCCAACGGGGGCGGATTCGGTTATACTTTCGCCCTTTCGTGTCAGAGGGAGTTTTCTCAACAGAGGATTGGAGCGGTATGCCGAACACGGTTTTGATGGGCGCCCAGTGGGGCGACGAGGGCAAGGGCAAGGTCATCGATGTGCTGACGGCGCAGGCGGATGTCGTCGTGCGTTATCAGGGGGGGAGCAACGCGGGGCACACGGTCGTCGCGGAGGGCAGGAAGTATGTGCTGCACCTCATCCCGTCGGGCATCCTGCACGAGGGCAAGCAGTGCGTCATCGGTAACGGCGTGGTCATGGACCCGTTTGACCTGATGACCGAGATCGGGATGCTGCGCGGCCATGGTATCGACCCCGACGGGCGGCTGTTCATCAGCGACCGCACCCACATGGTCATGGCGTGGCACCGCGCGTTGGACAAGGCGGATGAGGCGCGGCGCGCGGAGTCCAAGAAGATCGGCACGACGGGGCGCGGCATCGGCCCGGCCTACGGCGCGAAGATGGGGCGCACGGGCTTCCGCGTGGGCGACCTGCTCGACCCGCGTTTCCCCGGCCGCGTGCGCGAGGAGACCGCGCTCGCGAACGAGACGCTGGCGGCGTGGGGCGCGCCGCTGCTGGACGTTGACGCGACGGTGGCGGATTACCGCAGCGTCGCGGAGGCCCTGCGCCCGTACGTCGCGGACACCGTGCTGTTCGTGAACGAGGCGGACCGCGCGGGCAAGCGCATTTTGCTGGAGGGTGCGCAGGGGACGATGCTGGACATCGATTTCGGGACGTACCCGTTCGTGACGTCCTCGAACCCCACGGCGGGCGGGGCGTGCACGGGCTCGGGGCTGTCGCCGCGCCGCATCGGAAGGGTGGTCGGGGTCATCAAGTGCTACACCACGCGCGTCGGCGCGGGGCCGTTCCCGACGGAGCTGCACGACGCGACGGGGGAGCTCCTGCGCCAGAAGGGCGGGGAGTTCGGCGCGACCACGGGGCGGCCGCGGCGGTGCGGGTGGTTCGACGCGGTCATCGGCCGTTACGCGGCGATGGTCAACGGCGTGGACTTCTGGGCGATGACGAAGCTGGACGTGCTGGACGAGATGCCCGTCATTAAAATCTGTACCGCGTACCGCCGCGACGACGGGGTGGTGTACGAGACGTTCCCGTCGGACCTTGCGGCGCTGGAGCGGTGCGAGCCGGTGTATGAGGAGATGCCCGGCTGGATGGAGCCGACGAGCCACATCACACGCTACGAGGACCTGCCCGAGAAGGCGCGGGCGTATGTCGAGCGGCTGGTGGCGCTCATCGGTGGCAGGCTGGGCATTTTGTCGGTCGGGCCCGCGCGGGAGACCACGCTACTTGTAGAATTAGGAATTTGAAATTAGGAATTAGGAATTGAAAATGACGAATGACGAATTACAAATGACGGGGACTCTGATTCCTAATTCCTCATTCCTCATTCCTAATTTAAATCATCTCGCGATGATCATGGACGGCAACGGGCGGTGGGCGCGGCAGCGCGGGCTGCCGCGTCTGGCGGGGCATGAGGCCGGCACGGAGACCGTGCGGCGCGTGATGAACTATTGCCGCGACGCGGGGATACGCTACCTCACGCTGTACGCGTTCAGCACGGAGAACTGGTCGCGCCCGCAGGGGGAAGTCGATGGGCTGATGGCGTTGCTCGGGGCATTCATCCGCAAGTACGAGGAGGAGCTGATGGAGAAGCAGGTGCGCCTGCGCACCATCGGCAACCGCGCCGACCTCTCGGCGGGGCTACAGGCGGAGATTGCGCGGGTGGAGGCGGCGACGGCGCACTTCGAGCGGCAGGTCATCATCGCGCTCAGCTACAGCGGGCGGAACGAGATCGCGCGCGCGGTGCGAAGAATCGCCGAGGAGGTGCGCGACGGGACGCTCGCGCCCGAGGCCGTCAGCGAGGCCGCCATCGCCGCGCACCTCGACGCGCCCGACGTGCCGGACCCCGACCTGATCGTGCGCACGAGCGGCGAGATGCGCGTGAGCAATTTTTTGCTGTGGCAGTGCGCCTACAGCGAGTTCCACATCACGCCCGTGCTGTGGCCCGATTTCGGGGAGGCCGAGTTTAAGGAAGCCTTGGAGGCGTTCGCGAAACGCTCGCGCCGATTCGGGGGAGTCTGAGGTAATTAGGAATTAGGAATTAGGAATTTGAAATTAGAAATAAGCTGGCACGGGCCGTATGCGCCCCTTTAGGGGAATTCCTGCCCGTGGTTTAATGTGGGCAGGAATTCCCCTAAAGGGGCGCATACGGCCCGCACCACCTTCTTGAATTAGGAATTAGGAATCGCCGGGAGCGCAGGGCTTCCGCCCTGCAACTAGAAATCAGGAAATTAGGGATTGAGATATATCGTGTAATATGTATAATGTATGTGTTTTTTCAGTATTGAATGGATGTGCAGTATGAAATCGACTATCACCATTAGCATGGATTCGAAGTTGAAGAAAGAGGCGGAGGAGCTTTTCTCTGACCTTGGTTTGGACTTCACGACGGCGGTCAATGTATTCGTCCAGAAGTCTATCCGCTGCCAAGGGCTGCCATTCACCGTTAGACGGTTAAGTGATGAGACGCTCGCCGCCATCCGGGAAGGCCGACGCATCGCCCGCGACCCTAATACCCCTCGGTTTAAAACCATGGAGGCCCTTATCAAGGACTTGAATTCATGATATATGATATTGAGCGGACCAGCCGTTACAAGCGTGACTACAAGCTCATGGAAAAGCGTGGTGCCAATATGGCGTTGCTCCATGAGGTCATTGATTTATTGCGTCAAGGTAAACCCCTGCCCATGAAACATTGCGACCATGCCTTGAAGGGGAAATTCATCGGTTCACGTGAATGCCATATTATGCCCGACTGGTTGTTGATTTATCAAATTGAGCGAGATATCCTTGTCCTGACACTCATGCGGACAGGGACGCACAGCGAGATTTTTGTCAAGGAAGAAAGCGTTGCATATTGTGAATAGGATTCAGGAAGCATGCTGAAATACCGTCTCATAACAGGTCCTCTTGTCTTGGCGTTTTTCGTCGGGACGGTCCTGTTCGCGCCTGTGTGGATGCTGGTGGCGCTGATGTGCGGCGTGTATTTCCTCGCGCAGCTGGAATACTGCGAGATGTGCGAGGCGGGGGGGTACAAGCTGGAGCGCATCGGCATCTTCGCGTGCGGCTTCCTCTTCTTGGGCGCGACGGTGTGGGAAACGGGGATTATTGCCTCTTATGCTTCGCATTTCTACAGTAATTGGGGCTCTCATTCACCTCATAATCCTGTAGAAATTTTATTTTATCTCATCCCTGTGTTTTTAATAGTACAGAGCGTGTTACGCCGTAAGACGAAAAATGCTGCGGAATGCCTCGGCTTATCTATTCTCGGTATCTGGTATGTTGCGGTTCTGATGAGTTTCATGGTGCGGTTGGTACTTGAGTTTGAGGTTTATGCAGGAGATATTGGTGAGGGGCGAATCCTGCTCATCTTTTTCATCCTGCTAGTAAAGATGGGCGACACGGGCGCATACGTGTTCGGGAGCCTCTGGGGGCATAAAATCAAGCGTAGGCTCATCCCCGAGATTTCACCCGCAAAATCTATCCCTGGACTTTTGGGTGCTTACGTAGGGAGTTTACTTGTGGCCATTATTGCCGCCGGAATCATGTACGTTTTCCACGACAAGGTGTTTGCGCAATATGAGAATTTTTATCATAATTTAAGAGGTATGGAAGACCTTTTCCCCCCTGTCACGTTGTTCATTTTAGATGAAGTATATTGGTCTAAAGCCATTGCGCTTGCTGTCCTGATGGCGACGGCGGGCGTGCTGGGGGATCTGGTGGAGTCGTTGCTGAAGCGGTCGTTCGGGGTCAAGGATTCGAGCAAGCGCTTCCCCGGCATGGGCGGGTTCCTCGATATTCTGGACAGCCTCCTGTTCGCCGCGCCGTTCATGTATTTCTTCGTAAAGTGGTTCTTATGGTGAAGCGCGTCGTCATACTCGGCTCCACAGGGTCTATCGGTGAGAACGCCTTGAAAATCGTCGAGGCGCTGCCGGGGCGGTTTGAGGTCGCGGGGCTGGTGGCGCACACCAACGCGTCGCGCATCGTCGAGCAGGCCGTCGCGCACCGCGTCAAGGACATCGCGCTGACCGACCCCGAAGCCGCGCAGGAGGCGGCGCGTCTCGCGGAGGGCAAGGGCATTGCCGTCCACGCGGGCATGGACGCGGTGTGCGGCCTCGCGGCCATGGGCGGGGCGGATCTCGTGGTCTGCGCGATGGTGGGGATGGCGGCGTTGAAGCCCGTGCTGGCCGCCATCGGCGCGGGGCATGACGTCGCGCTGGCGACCAAGGAGGTGCTGGTCTCGGCGGGCGAACTGGTGATGCGCGAGCGTGCGGCGCGGGGCGTGAGTATGCTGCCGATTGACAGCGAGCATAGCGCGTTGTTCCAGTGCTTGCAGGATGCGCGGTGTCTGCCGTGGTGCGTAGAAAAGGAGGACAGGCATTCCTGCCTGTCACAGGGCAGCCGGGCAACAGGCAGGAATGCCTGTCCCCCCATCCGTCGCCTCATCCTGACCGCGTCGGGCGGGCCGTTCGCGTTGCGGCCGGAAGTGGACTTCGCGAAGGTGACGGTCGAGGACGCGCTGGCGCACCCGCGCTGGTCGATGGGGCGCAAGGTGACCGTCGATTCCGCCACGATGATGAACAAGGGGCTGGAGATTCTGGAGGCGCGGTGGCTGTTCGACGTCCCCGTGGAGAACATCGACGTGCTGCTGCACCCCGAGAGCGTCGTGCATTCGCTGGTCGAGTTTCAGGACGCGACGGTGATGTCGCAGCTCGGCGTGCCGGATATGCGCTTGGCGATACAGTATGCGATGACGTGGCCGGGGCGCGTCGCGAACGCGACGCTGCCGCGCCTCGATTTGGCGCGGCTCGGGGGGCTCACGTTCCGCGAGCCTGACGAGGGGCGCTTCCCGTGCCTGCGGCTTGTGCGCGAGGCGGCCGCGGCGGGCGGGACGATGCCGGCGGTGGCGAACGCGGCGGACGAGGTGGCGGTGGAGGCGTTCCTCGCGGGGCGGCTGCCGTTCACGGGCATCTGGCGCGTGATTGAGAATGTGATGGCGGCGCACGCGGTGTGCGGCTGCGCGGATTTAGGAACGGTTGTTGAGGCGGACGCATGGGCGCGTCGCGCCGCGAGAGAGGAGATCAGGTTATGATGGGTATGCTGGCGGGTTTCGGTATGAAGGTGTTGTTCTGGGCGGGCGGACTGCTCCTGCTGGGGCTGGCGATTTTCGTCCACGAGTTCGGGCATTTCCTGGCGGCGCGGTGGCTGGGGTTCAAGGTGGAGGTGTTCTCCTTGGGGTTCGGGCCCGCAATCTGGAAGCGCAAGGTGAACGGCATCGAGTACAAGGTCTGCTGGATACCGTTCGGCGGGTACGTGGCCGTGCCGCAGCTTGACCCCTCGGGCATGGAGCGCCTGCAAGGCGAGACCGACGCGCCGAAGGAGGCCCTGCCGGATATGCCGCCGTGGAAGCGCATCATCGTCTCGGTGGCCGGACCGCTCGGGAACGTCGTGCTGGCGGTGGTGCTGGCGCATGTGATTTTCTGGATGCCGGGGGCGCCCAGCACGGTGGTGCTAGACACGCGCGTGGGGCATGTCAGGGAGTCGTCCGAGGCGTGGGCGGCCGGGCTGCGGGACGACGACCGCATCCTGTCGGTGAACGGCACGCGGATTGACAACTGGATGGGGCTGGGCATGGAGAACGCGCTGGCCGGCACGTCCGGGACCGTGACGTTGCAGGTCGAGCGCGAGGGCGGTGCGATCGAGCTCGAGATGCCGTTGCAAAAGGACGAGGTGCACGGGTTCTACGAGATGAAGGGCGTTTTCCCGAAAATGCCGTCGCCGGTCGTGGCGAAGGTCACGGAGGGGTTCCCGGCGGAGCAGGCCGGGGTACGGGCGGGGGACGTGCTGCGGACGGTTGACGGGCAAATCATCTGGAGCTGGGAGTTCTTCGTGATGGTGGTCATGAAGAAAGGCGAGGAGCCGTTGAAGCTCGGCGTCACGCGCGACGGGGAGGATATCGTCTTTGAGATGACGCCGCAATTAGACAAGACGCTGGACAGGGTGCTGGTGGGCATCGCGCCTGTCGCGAGCCTCATCAGTTCAGGCACGATGTTCTCGAGCCCGTGGGAGCAGATTAAGGGCGACGCGCTGATGGTGGAGCGTATCCTGCGGGGGTTGCTCAAGCCCAAGACCGAGGGCGAGCGCACGGCGGTGGCGAAGAACATCGGCGGGCCGTTCATGATCTTGGACGTGTTGCAGACGGCGGTGCAGAGCGGCGCGGTCGTCGCGCTCGGTTTCCTGCGGATGATCTGCGTGAACCTCGCGATCCTGAACCTGCTGCCGATCCCCGTGCTGGACGGCGGGCACATCATGTTCGCGCTGTACGAGGTGGTCACCCGCCGCAAGCCTCACCCGCGCGTGGTGGCGGCGCTGGTGAATGCATTCGCCATCCTGCTCATCGGCCTGATGCTTTTCCTCGTCGGCCGCGACATCACCCGCAAGGTGGACGCCGTCAAGCTCCAGCGCAATGCCGAGAAGCAGATGATGCAGCAGATGGAAAAGCGAGAATAGGGCTGCCGCACTCGTCTCTGCTTCCCGCGTTCCGCGTTCACGCCTCCACTGTCCCTTCAAAAACGATGATGCACCCGCCTGTCATGTACACGGCCGCGTCGGTGTAGCGGATGGTGAGCTCGCCGCCGGGGAGCTGGACGGTGATGTCGGCGCCCTTGTCGCAGTGGCCGTTGAGGACGGCGGCGACGGCGGCGGCGCAGGCCCCCGTGCCGCAGGCCTGGGTCTCGCCGCTGCCGCGTTCCCACACGCGCATCTTGAGGCGGTTGCGTCCGGCGACCTCGACAAACTCGGTGTTCACCCTGTCGGGGAAGAGCGGGTCGCGCTCGAACAGCGGCCCGAGCCGATGCACGTCGAAAGCGTCCACGTCTTTGCAGAATACGACGGCGTGAGGGTTGCCCATCGAGACGCAGGTCACGGTGTACACCGCGCCGCCGATGGTGACCGCCCGCGCGACCACGCGCTCGCCCGTGAGCGCGACGGGGATTTCCGAGGGGCGCAGCTCGGCACGCCCCATGTCCACCTTGACGGCGGCGACGGCCCCGTGCCGCGTGGAGAGCCATAGCGCCCGCACGCCGCTCAGCGTCTCGATCGTCATCGCGCGTTTCCTCACGAGGCCATTGTCGTACAGGTATTTCGCGACGCAGCGGATGGCGTTGCCGCACATGGCGCCCTCGCTGCCGTCGAGGTTGAACATCCGCATCCGCGCGTCGGCGACCTCGGAGGGCAATATCAGCACCATGCCGTCGCCGCCAACCCCCTTGTGGCGGTCGGACAAAAACACGGCGAGCGATTCGGGCGAATGGATTTCCAGCTTCGTGTTGAAACAGTTGAAATAGATGTAGTCATTGCCGCACCCGTGCATCTTCGTGAAGGGAAGCTTTGCGCGCGCCGTTTGTCCGGCCGCACCCGAACCGGCGGTCTGCACCCCCCTGATATTTTTGCCAGACGACATATTCACCCGACCCTCTCTTCGCATGAAAAATTGAGATAATAGCGCAGCCTTGCCCCCTTGTCAAGCCCCGCCGCCCTTCCTGACGCGGGCGTGTGAAAACGGAACATCTTTGCGCTTGATTCCCGCGGCATATCCTGTACAATGGTATGCCATCGTGTGAATTCGGTTTAATCAGGAGGTACGCAATGAAAACAGGTGTTTGTTTCGGTATGGTGGCCGCGGGGCTTGCGGCGGCGTGTCAGGCGCAGTGGGCGGTGGAGCGGCTGAATGACTGCGCGGTGACGAACGATCTGGGCGAGATCGTCGTCTTGCATGACGGCGGCGGCGTCTGGGGCAACAACCCCAATTATGGCCATGGCGTGGCGTTCGACGGGGACACGGGCACGTTCACGGACCTGACCATCAACAACGGGCAGGGCGCGTGGGCAGGCTTCGAGCTGCAGGAACCGAAGATCATCACCTCGGTCCGCTTCTTCGGCCGCGAGAACTGGCGGGGGCGCGCGAGGGGCGTGGTGATCCAGGGCGCGAACACGCGCGACTTCTCGGACGCGGACACGCTCTGGACGATCGTCGCGCCGGACAACTGGGACCCCGTGTCGTGGCGCGAGGAGACGTTCGCGGGCATCCCGCCCAAGACCTACACGTATGTGCGCTTCTACTGCCCCCTGCCGAACTCGTATGGCGGGAACCTCGCGGAGGTGGAGTTCTACGGGGCGGGCCCGCAGGCCCTGTCGGCCAGCGCGCCCACGCCGCCGCCGGCCGTCACGTTCAGCGGCTGCATCAACTGGCGCATGAACCTGTGCTGGGCGGGCGACCCGCAGTCCGCGTTCCTCTATGAGATCGAGCGGAGAATGGCGCACGAGGCGCAGTTCGCGCCCCTTGTCTATGTCGTGGCCGCGCAGGGGGAGCAGCACCACATTGACATGTCGCTCATGCTGTACCAGGACGCCGAGTACCGCATCCGCGCCTTCGATGACAATGACGCGGCGACCTGGGACACGCTTCAGGGGCTGGCCCGCAACGCCGGGACGGGGCAGTGGATCGGCACGCAGGGCTCTTGGGACAACAACGGTCGGGTCACGGGCGACAAGGCGTTCGACGGCAATGTGATGACGTACTTCGACGGGCCCACGGGCGACGGCTGCTGGACGGGGCTGGACTTCGGGAGCGCGAAGGAGGTCATCGGCGTGCGCTACGTGCCGCGGCGCAACGGCGACGCGGGCCGCATCTGCCGCGGATGGTTCGAGGTGGCGGACGACCCGGACTTCACGAACCCCACGCGTATCCACACCGTGCCAAACGATTCCGTGCCGCCGCTCAGCGCCGTCACGGAGGTTGCGGCGGGGGTGGTGACGGCGGCCCGCTACGCGCGTTTCTGCTCGCGGGAGGAAGGCTACGGCAACGTCGCGGAGGTGGAGTTCGTGCTGGCGCCCGGCACGCGCCCGCCAAACGGGCTGAGCGTCGCGCCCTCGGACCTCACGAACCAGTACGCGGTGCTGACGTGGCGCACGGCGGACGTGGCGGGGCTGATCTCGTCGGTGCTGGTCTATCGCGCCACAAGCCCGGGCGGGCCTTACGACCTGCTGACGCCCGAGGGCCTGCCCCCGACGCAAACGACATGGACGGACACGGGCATCACCCCCAGCATCCTCCACTACTACAAGGTGGCCTCGCTGCTGGAGGCCGCGCCCGACCCCATCGAGGCCCGCGGCGACTACGTGACCTACCTCCCGATCCTGCGCATCGAGCGCGACTGGAGCGACCTCTCGCACCTCAGGCCCGGCATGGTCACCATCACCACGGAGAACGGCACCTACGGGGGCAACGGCGTCGAGAACATCTTCGACGGCGACCTGACCTCGTTCGCGGACATCACCGCGCGGAACCCCGCCATCGGCGTGGACCTCGGCCGGCCGCACGAGGTGCACTTCATCCGCTTCGCGGCGCGCGCGGGGCAGCTCGGCCGCCTCAACGGCGCGGAGTTGCGCGGCTCGAACGACCCCGTCCACTACACCAACAGTTTCACGCGCCTGCTCACGTTCGCGGGGGCGCTGCCGGAGCAGCACGTCCTCATGCAGACCGTGACGCAGGAGGCCTTCCGCTACATCTTCATCCAGCGGCCGGACGAGGGCGAGTTCTTCGGCAACCTCACCGATCTCGAGCTCTACGGCTTCGACCCCGACGCCGTGAACAGCATCCTCCACGCGCCCGCATCCATAAACCTCTCGCTCGAGGCCGACGGGCGCGTCACCCTCGCCTGGGCCCCCGGCGCGGCGCAGGACTTCTACCGCATCCAGCGCTGCGACGACGGCGCGACCTGGGCCGACCTCGGCGACACCCCGGCCGCGGCCTTCACCGACCCCTCCCCCGCCCTGCACCAGCACGCCCTCTACCGCGTGGCCGCCGTGAGCGGGGCATACCCGGACGAGGCCTTCGCCTTCTCCGACCCCTACGACATGGTCGCCTACGCCCCCGGCAACGGCACCGGCCTGCGCGCGCACTACTACGCCGACTTCGCCACCGCCTACAACCCCGCCGAGGCCCTCGCCGCCAAGACCCTCGAGGCCGCGCCCGACTGGGCCCTCCCCGGCGGCGTCCCCATCCTCCCCGGCGTCCCCGGCACCGCCAACAACGTCCGCATCGTCTGGAACGGCCGCATCATCATACCCTTCACGGGCGACTACACCTTCCGCCTCACCACCGACGACGGCGCCGCGCTCAGCATCGGCGGCACGCCCCTCATCAACAACTGGGTCCACCGCGCCGCCACCACCGACGCCGTGACCCTCCGCCTCGCCGCCGGCGAGCACACCATCCGCATGGACTACTTCGACTCCGGCGGCGACAAGGCCGCCAAACTCGAATGGGGCGGGGCCGTCGCGCAGATGCCCATCCCCGCCGCGCAACTCATCCCCCTCGACCTGCCGCCCGGCGAGGACGTGTTCGTCGCCGCGGGCGACTGGCAGGGCCGCACGTTCGGCACCGGCCGCCTCGGCTTCCACACCCTCCACCCCGACGGCTCCCTCACCCTCGGCCACGCGGGGGGCGACCTCAGCGGCACCGGCGAGAACCACCACTACGCCTGGCAGTCCATCCGCGGCGACTTCCTCTTCGAGGCGAAGGTGCACCTGGACATCCTCCCCGGCGGCAACAGCGGAAAGGCCCTGCTGATGGTGCGCAACGACCTTCCCGGCGGCTCCCCCTTCCTCGCCGCCGCCTCGATCACGAGCGCCACGCTCGGGCGCTTCAACGTCAAGCAGCGCCTCGCGCCGGGCATCAACATCACCGACGGGACGACATGGGCCGGCCCCGACCCCTCCCCCAACCCGTTCCACCTGCGCGTCAGCCGCAAAAAGGACACCTTCACCTTCGCCTACCGCGACGCGCAGGGCGGCGGCTGGGTGGCCTACCACACGTTCGAGGACACCGAGAAGGTGTTCCCCCACGCCCTCTACGCCGGCCTGTCCGTGTGCGCCCCCGACGGCGGCACGCAGGCGATGTTCCAGACCGCCACCTTCTCGGAGATCAGCCTCAAGTCGCTCAACGGCACCGTGCTGATGGTGCGGTGAGGGCGGCATGACGATCATCATCAGTAACTTCCTCATGCTTTCGCCTCATTTCAGTCTGCCGCGCATTATGCCGTCCGCGCACATCCTGCCCGCCGTGGCGGCCGGGAGCGCAATGCCGGGAGCGCAGGGCTTCCGCCCTGCATAATAAGCTAAGCGTTGCAAGGCGGAAGCCTTGCGCTCCCGGCATGGCGGCGTTGCAGTCACCGCCGCCTCCTGCGGACGAGGAGGAGGGCGGCGAGGGCGGCGGGGAGGATGAGGGCGTAGGGCCCGAGGCGGCGCGTCGCTGATTTCTCATCCCCCATTCCTAATTCCTCATTTCTAATTCCTAATTTCTCCTTCCCTTTGGGGTGGTTCGGCACGTCGAGCTCGGGCATGGTCAGCCCGTACTTCGCCAAATCCACGTTGCACACGGGGTTGCCGTCGGCGTCGAACCACACCGCGATGGTCAGCAGCTCGGGCGGTATCTGGGAACGACTCTTATGTGTAGCCGACTTCCCGTTAACCGTGCGCGTCACCCCTTCCATGTTCTTCCAGTATTGCTCGAAAATCGCTTCGGCGTAAACCCCCTGCGGCCCCGTGTTGGTGACGGACGGGATAAAGAAGGGAGAGTCGCCGTGGATCAGACTGTCGTGAAGGACATTCGTCCCCGCCACCCGCGCCTGCAGCATCTCCCGCCTATAGCGAGACAGCAGGTCCAGATCCCGTGCGTCGCCCTTTCTGGTCAGATACTCTTGGGCCCAGCCGTATTCATCCGGTTTCTCCTTCGCCACCCTGCGCGCCCAGTAAAGGGCTTGCGGGTGTCCCGGGGTCATCCGGTCAATGCGTGCCATGTAATAGAGTTTCTTCATGACGAGATCCACCGTCCCCGGGTCATCGAATTTCTCCTCCAACATCTTGCACAACTCCTCGTCCGAAGGTTCAGGGAGAGCGAATTTTGCCTTCACATACTCCATCTCTATTTTGCCATGCTCTTCGGCAGGCTTACAGTCAAGTTTCGCATGCGTTTCCTGCATGAGAATTTTATGGCATTCCTCGAGTATCCTGCAATGCTCTTCCACGGACTCGCTGGTCAGCACTTTCGCCTTTAGCTCCTCCGTAAGCGTTTGAAAAAACGCCTCAATGGAAGGCTCGCGGGCGGCTTCTTCCGCCACGCCTTCCTGCGCGATGCCGTGAACACACAGAACCGCCATGCCTGCCGTCATCAGTAACTTTTTCATGCTTTCACCTCATTTCAGTTTGTTGCGCATGCCGGGAGCGCAAGGCTTCCGCCTTGCAACGCTTAGCTTATTATGCAGGGCGGAAGCCCTGCGCTCCCGGCATATCGGCAAGGCGGAAG
>Ga0082212_10001691_pt1 | contig 32459 bp, 27 predicted proteins | sample TergutNt197P3_FD_71548 | JGI IMG/M metagenome (GOLD analysis project Ga0082212, IMG submission 71548) | Neocapritermes taracua P3 segment gut microbial communities from Petit-Saut dam, French Guiana - Nt197 P3 | ecosystem: Host-associated > Arthropoda: Insects > Digestive system > Gut ... | reverse complement strand
CGTTCATGCTCCTTGTTATCTGTTTTTTCTTTTGCCATAATGTTTCCTCCATATTATCTATTCCGAAAAAGCTTCACTCAATGCTTCGCAAAAGTATCTCAATCTCGGGAGTATATAAGCGTAATTCATCCGAGCAGGCCCTATAACTCCTAGATGTCCGTTCAATCGTCCGGCTCTGAAATGCCCGGTAATCATACCCAGGTTGGTGAGAGAGGGATCTATTTCTTCCCCGATATATATCGAAAATGAGGTCTGTGCTCTCAGCAGTAGTTCAGCTAATTTTTTACTGTCGTTGATATACTCAAGATAGGGAAGTATCTGACTGTATACGTCGCGATAGCTGAACAGATTTTGCTCTCCGTCGGTGTATACTCTGTATGAGGAGAGGTTCTCGACTAACGAGAGAGCAGACTGAATCAATGGGGTATATGCCAATGATTCTTCTGCCAATTGACTTCCGATTCGAAGCATCAAATCATTATTTACATCTTCGGGTGAGATAAAGACCAGGTATTTATTAAGCAGTTGTTCGACATGATGCAATCTTGACTCAGACAGATCTTTTTCAATACGACAGACTCGCGATTGAATCGAACCGGCATCGGTTACCCCTATGAGTGCATAGTTATATCTACCTATCTTTAGTACACGAAAGTGTACTAGATGCGGATTGTTACCTCGCGGGGTCATCGCAACAGATGATAGCCCGAACAGCTCTGCTAGAATACCGGCCGCCTTTTCGGTGGCTTTCTCGGGATCGTTATCCATGCCCCTAACAATCCTATTTATCTGCTCACGCTCTTTGGATTCCATCGACCAGGGATTCATGAGGTTATCTATGTAGTAACGTATACCAAGCTGTGTGGGGATACGTCCGGCAGATGTGTGAGGTTGCTCCAACAATCCAAGTGTGGTTAACTCAGCCATCTCGTTACGAAGTGTCGCAGAAGAGACCGAGAGTGATTCAAGGAATCCGGCCAAGATTCCCGATCCTACCGGATCTCCCGAGTCGGCATGGAGTGTAATCAATGCGGTTAGTATGGTTCGTTTTCTGTCACTGATTTCCATAGAAAGCTACCTTCACTAAATGCTAGCACTCAACACTAACGAGTGCTAATAGATATGATACTCTGATTTAGTCATTTGTCAAGTGGTTTTTTATCGGAAATACAAATATTTTTGAATTATGTTAGAATTAGCCATGCTTTGACGAGGTGACCAATGACAGGAATATATGTTCACATACCATTTTGCCGACAACGATGTCACTACTGTGACTTCTATTCTCAAACCGATAGTTCTTTGATCGAGCCATATATGACAGCGCTGTTCAACCAGATCTCGGCTTTTGAACCAATCGATGTTGATACAATATACTTCGGTGGTGGAACCCCCTCATTACTCGATAGTAAACAACTTGCGTTACTGATTGGAGCACTGAACAACCGCTTCAGAGTAAAAAGTGATGCTGAAATCACCCTTGAAGCTAACCCCGAGTCGACTACTCTTGCCAAACTAGCCGATTATCGATTGGCAGGGGTCAATCGACTTTCATTGGGTATACAATCCTTAAATGATCTAACACTCGGCAATATCGGTAGAATCCATGACCGCCGAGTTGCGATACGCGCCTTGGAGTATGCAACAGCTATATATGATAACATAAGTGTCGATGTTATGTTGGCACTTCCGGGTGAAAACACCGACGATGTGGATAGGACGTTAGAGTCGATTCTGGAATACGACATCGAGCATATATCGGCATACATACTAAAACGAGAGCCACATACATATTTCGCTGAGCTCTATCGAGAAGAGTATATCGACGACGATATCATTGCCGATATATATATGCATGTGGTCGATGTATTAGCTGCAAATGGGTTTAGTCAGTATGAAATAAGCAACTTCGCACGCAGCGGATATCGCAGTAGACATAACCTGAAGTATTGGAACTGTGAAGAGTATATAGGAATCGGAGCTGGAGCTTACTCCGCCATAGCCTGTGAACGATACCACATTGAAGGGGATACACGAAAATACCTGAAGGACTTTATGAGATTATCTGGTGACAGCAAGCATGCAATGGTATCTGATGGTCCGGTGGATTGGACCGACTATTTCATACTCAGACTTCGAACTACCGAGGGACTGTCCCTTAACAAACTGAAGCAAATGTTTGACTTTACTGTCCCGGAGAATATGAAACGTCTGTTTACCATATATGAAGAACAAGGATACATAAATGTGTATGATAATGACGTACATTTGACGCGAAAAGGCTTCTTGGTTTCTAATGAAATACTGTCAGAGCTATTACTTGCTGCTGAACTATGATAACAATATACATCAAAGCAGTATGTCACCTAATTATACTCCTTCGTTTGTTCTTGGTAATGTAAATCGGATATAAAATGGGTATGGATACTCAAAATCCTTAAGATCCTTATTCCGGATGGTTTCAATTACCAATACACTGTAAGCGTCATCAATGCGGTAGCCGATTATGGAGAGTTTTTCAAACGCAGATTCTACATATTTCGCCTTTTGTATTGCGTATCGATTAAACTCGGTATCGGGAACAGCTATATATCCCATGGTATGGTTGGTTCCATAGCTCCAATAATCATCTGTTATTTCAGCAACCGTTATGACGATATCGTTAAAATCCCGTCCACTCAGAGCGGAAATACTGGTGATCACTGAGAAACCGTAATACTCATCGAGATCAAATATTCTTGCGTCTTCCGCAATCAGGTATGGTAGAAGCGGTGACAAGGGGTTGGTTTTTGTGATCAGATACAGAGTGTTCTCTGCTAACGGATTACCTTCCAAAATATTGATGAAGGTATTCATCCTGATTTGATTGAGTTCGTTTGTTTTTCCTCTTGGGGAGATTAATAGGTTGGTAGTAATGTTGTTTTTTGCAGCATAAGCTGCAATAACATTATCTCTTTCAAAATCAACCGCTGTTATTGAAGATATATTCGTCTCCGTCAGTAATTCCCATGCTATCCGATTAATGAAATTCGAACGGGAAGCTGCAAAAATACTGTCATCGGAGAAGGAAGCTCGCTTTTGGATAAGAGCTCCTCCCATATCGAAAATCTGGATTGTTATTTCCAGTGATATCAGTATCATCGGTTTTTTGTATATTTGACTACTGTGGTACACACCAATAGGAATATGAGATAGTATACCGGGTAGAACAACCTGCCGCTTGAACGAAGTTGAGAAAAAAGAGACATTATTAACTTTGGTAGTGAATACTCAAAGATAATATGTCCTCCTGCAGTAAGGGTATTGCTGAGTGCAAATATGATGAAGAATATTGATACAAGGATGATGCCGAGATACTTTTTTATCAGCTTGAACAGACGACTATCGGTTGATGATATTCTCCTTATCATCACGATTAAGCTGATTCCCAAGGCGACCAAAACTCCTAGTCCCAGATAATTGAACCCGTCATAATTTCCAAGTACCTGACGCATTGGCGGAATTATCAATGACCATCTATAATCACCGAGACTGCGTGGGTTGATTGCAGCGTTAAGGTTCATGGAAAAATATCAGTACCCGGATGATCTTTGGGATTCTCCCAACATAAAGATTCCGCTGCATAATCCCGCTGTAAAGGTCAATCCGATCGATGCAACGAAAACTATAAATGAGCGAAAGGGCTTTTGTCTCACAGCCGTATTGTCTATGATATCAGCCAATAGTATCCCTAAAATCATCGGCAGAAAATATGGGTGAATAAGAATGGAAACTGCTGACAGAAGAATATAACCGGGGGAAATCGGTTCACCGTATTTCTTAGCCTTAAAATATATGAACAAGGCAAATAGTATCAGATAGTGTGAGGCTAACGCTGTATGTCGAAAAGCTCTTTCCATTAGTATCGGAGAAAAACAGAATAATACCGTTGACAGATAGATCTGAGTGCGATTTGTGGTAAACAGACCGACGAGTTTACCGGATGCAACTCCTTGTAAAATATAGCAAAGTAGAGTATATATTCCGAAATACTGGAACCTGTTTGGCAGACAGAACGACAATAACTTAAAAATATATGCTACAAGAGGGATTGAATTGGAAAATGATATTGAAATACCAATGGGATACTGTAATGAGGGAACCCAACCCAAGGGCCATTGCCAGGGAGTACTGCGAAAGCCAAGCTACCCGGCGTAGTGCCCGATTATATCTCCCTCAACATACCCGTTCATGATCCAAGCATCCCGCATCGGATTCAAGGGAAGAAATCCAAATACCGAAACAAATACTAGTGCTCCAATTAAACCGTAAATATATGTATTTACTGGTACAGGATTAAACAGAGGTTTACGTAGTTTATACTCCTTGAAATCCATACGGTTCTTCGCGTTGTCGTCATGATCAATCTGATATGCCAATGAGCTTTGCTGGATAGGTATATTTATGTAGCATATGGGTTTATGCCTGTTGCGATTCGGGGATTCTGATGGAATACAGATAGAAGTCCTTTCCATCTTTTAGTAGTACATACTCGCGATATTTGACTATTACCGGTTCGACCGTACCCATGATCGAGGAGGTTTGTGTCTGTGAGTCGGGTAGCTGCATATATGCTATGGTCAGTATCTTCGTGTTACCCCTTCGGGTAATAGCATCAACTCTCGGGAAGTATCCTCCCGCACTGCTGGTAGGGGGTACTAGATATGCTTCTCGTTCCGGTATATACAGATAGCCGGTATAGTCGATGCCGTCACCTCCCGGAGCTATTAGTCCTTGTTGCCCGAAGGTCGCGTTCTCTAACTGTATGTTGGGTCCGAACAGTTTGATGGTATATCGGTCAATATCGGTGGTGGGTATATATGTGTAACCGAACTCATCACTCTCATACTTGAATAGGTTTTCCATCTCTATTGTGGTGAGTATGGCTGCTTCCTTCAGTTTTTTTGGATCCGCATTGAGAATACTAGAAAAGTCAGCAGGATCCATCGACACCAACGCTGAAAAGAGGATCTCATAATCTCTTTTTTCATCGGTATCATCTAGTGCTACGTTAACCCGACCTATTATGAGGCTTATGATAAAGCCTGCACCTATCACAGCAAACAATAGGAACACTACCCCGATGGTTTTTCTGCGAAGGCGTTTACGCCGTTTGATACGTTGTTCTCTGGTTGCTAAAGCTCTTGCCATACAGCTGCCTCTTTATCTATTCTCGTATCTGTCCGTTGCCTAAGACAATGGTTTTTGTAGTGGTTAATGCCTTCAGTCCCATTGGACCTCGGGCATGTATTTTACTGGTGGATACACCGATCTCTGCCGAGAGACCGAATTCTTCTCCGTCGGTAAACCGGGTAGAGGTGTTCAAATATACAGCAGCGGAATCGACGTTGCTTAAAAACACGTCTGCATTCACAACATTCTCGGTAATTATGGCATCGCTGTTGTGGGTGCCATATTTTTCGATATGCTTGATTGCTTCATTCAATGTATCTACGATGTGTACTGCATAGATATAGTCGTTGTATTCGATATACCAATCCTCCTCGGTGGCTTCCGATATACCGGGTAGGATCTGTCTGACATCGTCATCTCCTCGAAACTCAACAATGTTTCCGATTCGCTCATAGATACGCGGCAGAAAATCATCTGCTATTGAGCGATGTACCAATAGTGTTTCAGCAGAATTACAGACTGATGGGCGTTGTGTCTTGGCATTATCCGCAATACTAAGAGCCATCTCAATATCCGCAAACTCATCTACATAGACATGACAGTTTCCTGCACCTGTCTCCACCACAGGAACTTTAGCATTCAGGGTGGTTGACTCAATCAGTGATTTGTTCCCTCGGGGAATCAACAGATCCACATATCCAGTGAGTTCCATGAGCTGCTTGGCAGACTCACGTGTGGTATCGAGTACCAGTCCTACGATATCTTCCGATAGACCATGTGCTCTAAGACCTTGCTTGATAGTGTCTACCAATGCAATATTTGAGTGGATGGCCTCTTTTCCACCGCGAAGTAAGACGGCATTGCCGGCTTTAATGCACAGACATGCAGCATCGATAGTTACGTTGGGTCGGCTTTCATAGATGAGTGCAACGACACCGATTGGTACCCGCTTATGCATTATCTTTAGTCCGTTAGGACGGGTGCTTCCACCTTCAAAGATACCGACTGGATCCTCAAGATCTGCCATCTTGATCAATGCATTCGCCATATTGTTGATTCTTGATTCGGTTAACCGCAAGCGGTCACTCATGACCTCACCGATACCATTATCTGCGGCATTTGCTAAATCTGTTTTGTTTGCAGCAAGAATTGCATTGGTGTTCTCAACCAGAAGTTTTGCAATGGTTTTAAGCACGATATCCTTAAGTCTACTGTCAGCGTTTGCTATTTGAGATTTGGCAGCCTTAGCGGCTTCGCCCAGCTGTAATACCGTCATTGCTGTGTGGTTCCTTTCTTGGCCGGGAAAAAAGTACCGACCGATTTACCCTCTACTGCTAGATAGAAATTCATCGGGTCGTTTCCGTTGAGAATTACTGCATCAGATCCTGAGTTGGTTACCAGCGATGCAGCCTTAATCTTGGTATTCATACCACCAGTACCCAATTTAGAGTAGCTGCCAGAGGCATACTGTTGTACCTCTTCGATATCCGCTACCACTGGAATTAGGTTAGCATTCTGGTTTGCTTTTGGATCGCTGTCGTAAAGCCCATCAATGTCACTGACCAAGACCAACAGATCCGCCTTTATGAGCTGACATACGATAGCGGACAGTTCGTCGTTCTCACTGAAAACACCGACCTCAATCTCCTTGACAGAGACGGTGTCATTCTCATTAATTATGGGGATACATCCCAGTTCAATCAATCGGCTGAGGGTATTTTCCACATATCTTCTGCGTTTCTCGTCAATGAAATCGTCGTTGGTCAGCAGTACCTGAGACACAATATGACCAAACTCCGAGAAGAGTTTGTCATACATATACATCAGTTCACATTGTCCGACCGCAGCAGCAGCCTGTTTTGATGCCATATCCTCGGGTTTAGTCTGAAACCCCAATTTGGAGTATCCGACCGGAATGGCTCCAGAGGTAACAAACACCAGCTCTACACCACTGTTCTTGATATCTGACAGTATCTTGACGATGCTCTCGATCTGACGTAGATTGAGCATCCCAGTTTGGTGGGTCAAGGTTGAGGACCCTATCTTTATTACAATTCTTTTATACTTGTTCATATCATCACCACAAAAAAATCTAGACAGAGTATATCACACTGTAAACATATATACAAAAGTATAGACCTTTATTCAACCCTTCTTTAAAAAAGCGAACACCAATTGAGCTCATAAATGAAATACTCAAATATCTTCTCGATTTAATACTGATTTATCCAATACTGACGCATGTGAATTAGATTCTGTCAAAAGTACATTGCAGTCAACACTACTAAATGAGGCTTCTGGATAAACCTGGCGTATGTATGAGTAAACCCTTGAACTCTGATCTGTCCCCTTCTTTATTCTATGAAACTATTATAGCTCATATCACCTATTTGCAGCGAGGCATATACCTTAAAGAGGTAATGTAGGTGGGTTTCTATCGATACTCTCATATGGCTTCTCTCATGAAGGTTAATTAGTTGCAACAGAACATACCAAATGACTATATTTCTCAGAGGATCCCATAAAACCTCAGAATGGTATGTTACTAAAGAGTAAACTCAGTAATGTACTTTCTCGTTTACAGAAAGTATACTTCAATCATATTTGCAATAGATTCGGTTACTGTGATATATTGATACATATTCAAAAGGAAGCTGGGAGACAATATGAAATACTGCAAAAAGTGTGTAATGCCTGATACCCGTCCCGGGATAATGTTTGATCAAAACGGTGTCTGCTGTGCCTGTAATCATTATGATATGCGTAAAGATGTAGATTATGATGCACGTTTTAAAGAATTTGAAGCATTGTGTAACAAATATCGCGGTATGAACGGTGAGAACGGATATGACTGTGCTGTTGCGGTGTCAGGAGGTAAAGATAGTCATTATCAGGTACATATGCTGAAGGAAGTTATGGGTATGAATCCCATTTTATATACCGTCGAAGACAACTTTCCCATGACCGATGCTGGTAAACATAACCTGCAGAATATCAGTGAGACGTTCGGTTGTACCATTATTTCATGCAAACCTGACATACGTACACAGAAGACGATCATGAGAAAAACCTTCGAGAAGTATGGTAAACCCACCTGGATCATCGACCGGTTACTCTATACATATCCGCTTCATATGGCGTTGAAGTTCAATACACCACTGCTCTGTTACGGCGAGAATGTCAGCTATGAGTATGGCGGTGTAGATGATGTCGAAACATACTCCGCTAAAGAACAGATAAATAACGGTGTTGCAATCGGAATACCGCTTGAAGAGTTAATAGGAGAGGGAGTAACCGAAAAGGAACTGCAGTTGACACTAGCTCCCGAGCCAGAACAGCTTGAGCAACTTGATGTTTTCTACCTCAGCTATTTTATGGAATGGAATTCCTATCGCAACTATCAGTTTGCTAAATCTCGCGGATTTCATGATTTGTCACATGAATGGGATCGTTCACATCATGTGGAAAACTTCGATCAAATAGATTCTCCTGCGTATTTAGTACACAGCTGGATGAAGTATCCTAAGTTCGGTCACGCATCCGCTACCGATTATTGCTCGAGAGCTATTCGTTACGGACTGATGACGAGGGATGCGGCTATTGAGCTGGTCAACAAACGGGACCATGACCTAGACTCGCGTTCGGTCGCAGACTTCTGTAAGTTTCTAGGATATTCCGATACCGAGTTTTGGAGCATCATCGATAGTTTCTATAACCGAGATATTTTTGAAAAAGACGATATCGGTCGATGGGTGTTGAAAAACCCCTTGACGCAGTCATCATAGACGAGTAGATGTTTTGGTTAACATGGTAAACTTGGTTAAGATATCCGGCGTTATCATTTTGGATATTGAGAAACTAAGTGTTATAAAGAAACCAGAGAAGTAGAGGATTTTTGTTGATTATCTCTTACGCTCAGAATTTTGACTTGAATATTGAGTTGAAACATAAAGGGAGAGCTCTAATCATATTTGCCTAATTCTTTGGCTGCTTCATAAAAAGCAAGGATGTTTTCTATGCTTGTGTCTGCTTGAATATTATGAGCCGGTCCCATTAGCAGTCCGCCATCTTTACCAATAGTTTGCATCCTCAATGAGACTTCGTCATATATATCGTCCTTTGTTCCGTGTGGTAACACATACTGTATATCTATTGATCCCCAGAAGGAGAGTCGATTTCCATATTTCTTTTTCAATATTGCAGGATCCATTGCATGAGGTTGTACGGGATTTAACACATCGACACCAATATCTATCAGATCTTCGATGACGGGTTCAATATATCCACAGCTGTGATAAGCGACGATAATGTCAGGGTTACGCTCTTTATATGCAGTTATAATCTTTGCCAATCGAGGTTTTAGCGTCTCTCTCCAAAGAGTTGGGGAGAGCATCATTTTATCTTGAGTACCTATATCATCTCCTAGCCAGATCATATCTGCACCTTCATCTATCATTTGTAGTCCGACCAAGAGAGGAAACTGCATAACCTTGTCAAACAGTTCACCCATATATTCAGGACGTAAAACCATATCGATTATAGTCTCTTCAAGACCGTGCAGATACCATGAACTCTCAAAGATAGTGCATGCCAGAGATCCGCAGATGAAGTAGTCATTCCCATATTTCTTAACTAACTCTCTGAATGGCAGATAAATTGATTCATCAGTTGGATCAGGAATGGTATATGCAAGGAGTTTTTTACCGTCTGGATCATCTGATAACGGTCTTTCTATCATCTCAGTATATCGTCCCGAAGGGTTATCGAAATATTTCCACTTAATTCCCCAACGACATGTGTATTCCTCTTGTGGACCATAATAGCTGTTTTGAATTCCTTCGGTATGCATCAACATGTCATTTCCGATGATTACTCCGAGCTGGTGTGGATCGTTCACACCAAAGTACTCATATAGTTTTTCCCTGACCTCCGGAACAAATTCTGCAAAAACAGGTACTCTATCCGGTTTCATATATGAAAATGCAGCCTTAACTCTTTCTTTACAGGTCATGATTTTTCCTCCTACTTAATACTTGTGTCCATCTTGATTCAATATGTATAGTTTATACCAATCAGCCAGAGGTGATTGAATATATAGCGCAAACTCCATTATTGTTTATAGACTATTTGGAGTATCATCGATAGTTTAGGTAACCGAGATATGCTCACAAAAAACCATATCGGTCGATGGGTGAAGAATTACACCATAACTCGGGTACGGTTTTACGATAAACAAAGATTAAGCTCACCGACGAAAAAAGCGTCGGATGAGCTTTTTATATATCCCCGGTTTTTTCTAGACGGGTTCGGTTTTCTTAAGGGTTACTAAGACTAACTCAAATGGATTGTTTATTCTCAGTGGTAACTTGGTGTTACCTAGACCCCGGCTGACGATGAGAGTCGAATCCCTGGTCGTATACATACCGGAGGTATATGCGGGGAACAGTCCCTGTCCCGGAGAGAATACCGCACCGAAAAACGGGAACCGCCACTGTCCTCCATGCGCATGTCCCGACATTATGAGGTCGTAATGATAGTTGGCATAGATGGAAAAATGCTCGGGTTTATGTGATAACAATATATTATATTTTGTTTCGTCGATAGGTGACAGCTCCCTGAGTTTCAATGTAATATGCATGTTATCGTGGGTTTTTCTGATAATACTTCCGCGTTCGAATTTGGGATCCATCAGACCGGTCACGGTAATGATATCGCCGCCTTTTTCTATCTCTTCACGACTGTCAAAGAGCATCTTCACTCCGGCATTCTTCAATTGACGAAACAGGATATCGCGTTGCGCTATCCGTGCCTCATGGTTACCTGGAGCATAGTAAACATCACAGATCTTGGTCAGCTTAGACGCGAAATCAGAGGCTAACTCGATCTGAGGTATTAGACTATCGATGATATCGCCGGTAAAGACGATAATATCCGGTGACAAGCGCTTAATTCGTTCCAGCAAACGATCGTCACGACATAGGAGACGGTTGTTGTGGAGATCCGACAGATGCAGTACCTTATATCCGTCAAAAGCAGCCGGTATCTTTTCACTTTCCACAGTATGTCGGGTCAGAGAAACATGGAGCAACTGTCTGATGAAATATGCAGCACCGGCACCAGCTAACAGTAGATAGGGCAGGGATGATTTTTTAGATGATTTTTTCATCTTTCTGCTCCTCCTCGAGGCAGTCTTCGAGCATACGGGAAGATACAAGAATAATAAAGCTTCATCGCAGGATGAAGCTCTAATACTAAATCACTGATTTTTTTGCAATAGACGCTTTTTTACGCGCGGCTGTCTTCTTGTGAATAATGCCTTTTTTTGCAGCTTTATCGATAACGCTGTAAGTGTCAGCTACCACCTTATCCCGATCGGCAGTCCCGTCGGAAAGAGCGGCGTTCGCCTTCTTTATGGATGTCTTAAGGTTGGTTCTGACCGCCTTATTGCGTGCGGTAGCTTTTGCGTTGGTTAAGACTCTCTTTTTCTGTGACTTAATGTTGGCCAAGAATTCCACCTCCTTTTGTCTAGATTATACCTATGGGAAATATGTATAATCGGTGTTAGCAAGCTATATCTTATCATCTGAGAGTATAAAATGCAATACAGATTTCGCCCTGTTTTCCGATTCTAGATTCTTCGTGTAGATATCTCGCTGCTGTAATCTCGAATATATGATGAATTTCTGTAAATACCGATGTATATATGTATAATATATGTATACATAGCAGATAACTGACTAGGAGGATACTATGGATTCAAAAGCTGTTAGATTGAAACGAGCTAAGGTAAGAGGAGAGGCTACCGAACAGCTGGATGAAATGCGGTTGATTGAAGGAGTCGGTATTGAGGGTAATCATATTCAAGGAGGCAGCAAACAGGTATGTCTCTGTACCAAACAGGCGAGAGATTGGATGGAACAGCAAACAGATAAAGGATTGTGTTTTATGCGGTTTGACGAGAATATACTGGTCGATACTCCCGAAGTCGTAAAACTTGCCGTCGGCAACAGAGTGGCAATCGGGGAGGGGATTCTCACGGTGACTGCGAACAAGCCTTGCTTTGATGAATGCATACTTCATTCCACCAACCGGTATTGTATGCTCTCCGAGTCTGTCGTTTTTCTGTCGGTAGAGGTGGGAACGACTATAAGAATCGGTGATATTGTCAGAGTTCTTCCCGACTAATTCGGTCACTCCGTCGTTGCTGCATAGCTGCTAGCTCGGTCTGTTTAGCTGACATAATATCATCGATGTCAACCGCAAAAGTCGAAATAGCGTGCTCTAAAACACTTGAATGAAGCATAACTGCTGCCGAGTTATCTTCCAGGTAGTAGCTATCGATATATGCCAGCAAACGCCCGAGATCCTCTTCTATGCTGCCGTACTCGTGGTTTTCAAAGTCAACACCATATATCTCAAGGTCTGAAGTAATGATGAAGTTTCTGCCGTTTATATCACCGCGTATCTCATGGGTTGAAGTGTACGCTACCGCGCAATAGAAGTGTTTCAGCCAGCAAATGAGATTCTCTGCAACCGCATTACAGTCGGTTGCTGTGACCGACTGCTCTAAGAAATCCGGGATAGTCTGCCCGGTAATATACTCGGTAACTAAGGTATTACTGCAGATATCTAGAATCATCGGGACCTTAACACCATTTTCCTTGAGCTGATGTAGAAACACCCGTTCGGTTTCAAGTGTTGAAATAACGGTATGCTGTTTATGGACATGGTTATCCTGAAGATATACGATGTTGCGTTTAGAGGGGAACTGTTTCATTGATTACTCCTCGGTATGAAATATCCGGGATGCCTTGTGGAAGCGGTACAACCGAATATGATATAATCTGAAAAATAACATAAGGAAAAAGCGATGGAAGAATATCGAAACTTTTGTATTATTGCACATATAGATCACGGTAAATCGACGTTGGCCGATCGAATTCTCGAGATTACCGGAGCGGTGGATGCCCGAGAGATGCAGAGTCAGTTTCTTGACAACATGGAGATTGAGCAGGAACGCGGCATAACCATTAAGGCGCGTGCGGTTACCCTTGAGTATCTGTCGCAAAACGGTAAGACATATATCTTAAATCTCATCGATACACCGGGACATGTGGATTTCGGTTATGAGGTTTCAAGGTCGCTTGCAGCCTGTGAGGGAGCAATACTGGTCATCGATGCCACACAGGGGGTGGAAGCACAGACACTGGCAAATGCGTATTTGGCTATCTCACATGACCTTGAGATACTGCCGGTCATCAATAAAATAGATCTCGTTTCTGCTGAACCCGACCGAGTCGCACAGGAGATAGAGGATGATATCGGGATACCTGCACTGGATGCTCCGAGAATCTCCGCTAAACTGGGTACCAATATCGAAGAGGTGTTAGAGAGGGTTATCACCGATATCCCGGCTCCGAAGGGAGATGTAGATAGCCCGCTTCGTGCACTCATCTTTGACAGTATATATGATTCCTATCGTGGGGTGATTGTCAATGTACGGCTGTTTGACGGACAACTCAAAACGGGAGATACCATAAAGTTCATGCAGACAGGTTCACAGTTTCTAGTGGTAGAGGTCGGACATATGAGAGCCGACTCATTGGAACCTTGTGATATGCTCTTGGCCGGTGAGGTCGGATACTTCACTGCGTCTATCAAGAACGTCCGTGATACCAAAGTTGGGGATACTGTGACCTTGCTGTCAAATCCTGCAGAGCAACCGCTTCAAGGCTATCGCGATGCTATTCCGATGGTGTTCTGCGGTATCTATCCCGCCGATGGAGCAGATTACGAAGCACTGAGGGATGCTATTGCTAAACTCATTCTCAACGATGCTTCTTTATCCTATGAACCGGAAACATCGATGGCACTCGGATTCGGATTCCGTTGCGGATTTTTAGGGTTGCTGCATCTTGAGATTGTTATCGAACGACTGGAAAGGGAGTTTGACCTCGACCTCATAACCACCGCACCGAGTGTGTCTTATCGAATTACCAAGACCGACAATCAGGAAATATATATCAGCAATCCCACAAACTACCCGAATGTGTCAACGATAGCTAAGACGGAAGAACCCTATGCTAAAGTCACTATCTTTACACCGACCGAATATATCGGAACGATTATGGAACTCTGCACCGAACGCAGAGGGGTATTTCTGGACATGAAGTATCTCGAGGGAGAACGGGTTGAGATGCACTATGAGCTACCACTGGGTGAAATCATATATGATTTCTTCGATTCTCTCAAGAGCCGAACTCGAGGTTATGCGAGTTACGATTATGAGATGAAGGGATACATGAAGTCTTCTTTGGTTCGCCTGGATATACTGATAAACGGGGAGGTCATTGATGCCTTTTCTATGATTGTGTTTGCAGATAGTGCATACAAGAAGGGGCGTAGGATGGCAGAAAAACTAAAGGAGCATATCCCCAGACAGTTGTTTGAGGTGCCGATACAAGCCGCGGTCGGAGGTAAGGTTATTGCCAGAGAGACAATACGCGCATTGCGGAAGGATGTACTAGCAAAGTGCTACGGCGGTGATATTACCCGCAAGAAGAAACTGCTGGAAAAACAGAAGGAAGGGAAGAAACGGATGCGGACTCTGGGTTCAGTTGAGATACCTTCCGAGGCCTTCACTGCAGTGCTGAAACTCGATAACTAGCGAATACATGGGAGGTATAGTTTGTGATAATTTTCGCCGGGACCTATACAAAGGAGACAAACAGCAAAGGAATATATGTGTTGCAGTTTGATGAGAAAGACCAAAACCTTGAGATACGAAACAGTGTCATGACCGAAAATCCATCTTTTTTGGCAGTTGATTCAACCTCTCTTTATGCCGTCAATGAGATGGGAAGCCAAGCCGGATACACTCGATATCTGTTGCGAGATGATCTGTCACTGGAACAGCAACAGGTATTTCGTACCACAGGTGCCGGCAGCTGTCATATAATCTTAGCGACCGACACAAAATCCATGTATATTGCCAACTACAACAGCGGAGATATACTGGCATTTAAGCGGGGTTATGACCATGAACAGACCGAATTGATTCAGGTAGAAACATATAGTGGATGCGGACCTAACCAACACCGGCAATCGGTACCACATGCTCATTCGGTTAATATCAGTCCTAACGAGAAACATCTCTTGGTTGCAGATCTGGGGACCGATAAGATCATGGTTTACGATATACTGGGTGAAGGACAGATAAAACCTAACGAGATTAACCCTGAGGTATATACGAGAGCGGGTGAAGGTCCGAGACATCTATGCTTTAATCAAAAAGCTGACAAAGTCTATCTACTGACCGAACTACTCAGTAATATCATCACCTTCAGCTACGATCCCGATACCGGCAGACTAGACCGGGAGGATAGCCTATCTATCACACCGCCCGGGTACAGTAAGCCGAGTCTCTCGGCAGAAGTTTGTCTATCGGGTGATGGCAGGTTTCTATATGCTAGCAATCGAGGTTGGGACGGAATTGCGATATATGCGGTTGCCAAAGACGGAAAGTTGTCTCTTTCGGAATACCGCGAAGGGTTTGCCTTAACTCCCCGTAGTTTCACCATCTCAAAGGATGACAGATACATAGTTATTGGCTATCAAGACTCGAATCTTATAGTCGTAGCCGAACGCAATACCGATACCGGTGCAATTGGTGATCTAGTGGCTTCAATAGAAATACCGTCGCCCGTATGTGTAGTTGAAGCATACCAGGAATGATCCAATCCCTATTACCGCAAGATAAAATCGCAATCTAGGTTTCTATCTCGATCAATAGGATATGTCCTTTATCAGGGTATATATGAAATGAGAGCAGTAGGCTGCATATCGTTCAAGATTAAAGACAAAATCCGAGAGTGCTGTTTCATCGGCATTGTCCGAGATTATCTTCAACGAGAGATAGGGTACATTGTTTAGATATGCAATGTGAGCAATAGCAGCCAGCTCCATATCTACACATAGACAATCGGTTCGATTCTTAATATCATCTTTTTGCGAGCCGGAAGACACAAACATATCACCGGTTGCCACCTTGCCGGTAACATAATCAAAACGTTCAGATTTAAACACCTCTTTGGCTTTGGCATTTAAACGGTTGTCAGAATAGAAAACCGTATTGTTATCTAGACCAGAGAACCCGGCAGCATGAAAATCGTGATAGCAGCTTGAGGATACTAGTATCACGCTTCCGGGTACCAGCGAATAGCTACAGCTACCGGCTAAACCCGTGTTTAGAATAATATCGCACTTTAACTCCGAGATGAGAGCCTGAGCGGCTGCGGCCGCGCAGGCTTTTCCTACACCGCTCACCGTCAGAAACAGTCGATTGTCGAACATTGAGCTCTCGGTTACCTCAATACTTCCGCAGTGATGCATGTCCTCGTATACAAAGAAGTCACGAAGCAATGATATCTCCTCTTCCAATGCACATATAATCCCTATTCTCATCTATCTACCTTTCTTGGTTAGACATTAAATCTAATCAGTGTGACATCGCCGTCTTTCATGATATAATCTCTACCCTCGATGCGAACCAGCCCCTTTTCTTTGGCTGCTGCCATATTCCCGCATTCTTTGAGATGCTCGAACGCCACTATCTCGGCACGTATGAATCCTCTGGCGAGATCCGAATGTATCTTTCCGGCAGCTTCTCTGGCTTTAGTCCCTTCGGTTATGGTCCAGGCACGCACTTCGGGACTGCCTGCAGTGAGAAAGGAGATGAGTTTGAGCAACCCATAGCTCTGTCGTATGAGTCGGTCCAGACCTCTTTGACGTCCGATTTCTTTGAGGAATTCTTCTCGTTCGGTTTCACCGAGCTGAACGAATTCCTGTTCAACCAACGCAGAGATCTCGATGACCTCAGCTTTTTGTGAAGCGGCATACCTTTCAATCTGCTTAACATACACACCTTCACCTGGTTCACCGTTCCAGTAGATATCATCCGATATGTTAGCCACATATATGATGGGCTTTGTCGATAACAGTGGCATCTCTTTGAGAATAGCTGCTTCCATCTCGGAAACGACAGTAAGCTCTCTTGCGGTTTTGCCGTCCGCTAGAAGCTGAAGCAGTCGTGCTAGGAAATTCACCTCCGGTATGAGAGAACGGTCGGTCTTGGAAACCTTTTCCTGCTTGAGATATCGTCGCTCTACAATCTCAATATCTGCTAAAATTAGCTCCATCTCGACAATCTCTATGTCTCCTAGCGGATCACAGGGTATCTGCTCGGTATTCTCAAAACACCTGACGACATGTAACACCGCATCAACTTCCCGAATATATGAAAGAAATCGATTGCCTAAACCCTCCCCCTTGGAGGCACCTCTAGGTAATCCTGCAATATCCACGAACTCTATAGTCGCAGGGGTGATTTTCTTGGGAGAGTAGAGTTGAGCCAGAAAATCTAACCTGGGATCGGGTACATCTACCGTCGCAATATTGGGTTCGATGGTGCTGTAGGGATAGTCTGCCGCGATCGCACCCGAGCCGGTCAACGCATTAAACAGTGTAGTTTTTCCGGTATTAGGCAATCCCACAATACCTATCTTCATCTTTTATCCTTCCCTCTATCATAAATGGTATATGATTCTACTATTGTTATGCCCGTTACTATATAATAAGGGAAACGAGAGTATAGTTCAATCTCGGAATTATGAACACAGCTTATGGTCAGTTAACGATTTGTACATGAATTAGATATATACTGAGTCAGATAGAAGACATAGCTGAAGAAACCGATAAGGAGGACTTTACGTGAATACAAAAATTCTTGTGGTTGATGATGAAAAGAATATCTGTGAACTGTTGCGACTATATCTGGAGAAGGAAGGATATACCGTCATTATGGCCTTCAACGGACTACAGGCAGTTGAGTTGTTCAAAACCGAACAACCGGACATGGTCCTACTGGACATTATGATGCCCAACATGGATGGTTGGGAAGTCTGCCGTCTCATGCGCGAACGCAGTAATCTACCGATAATCATGATAACGGCTAAAGGCGAAACTTTCGACAAGGTAATGGGACTTGAACTCGGCGCGGATGACTATATTGTTAAGCCGTACAATATGAAAGAGGTCATCGCAAGGGTCAGAGCGGTGTTGAGACGCTCGGTGATCGAAGACAGCGGGGTAGTCAACTATGATAAACTGTCGGTTAATATCACCAACTATGAACTAAAGGTGGACGGAATCATTATTGAAACACCCCCTAGAGAACTAGAGCTGCTATATCATCTCGCTAAGAATCCCAACCGGGTATACACCCGTGATCAACTGTTGGATGAAGTCTGGGGATTTGAGTACTACGGCGATAGTCGAACGGTGGATGTGCATATTAAGCGGTTACGGGAGAAACTTGAGAATGTATCTGACCAATGGTCCCTTAAAACCGTATGGGGTGTAGGCTATAAGTTTGAGCTGAAGTAGATACCACTATGAGAGAACCCAAGAGTCTGTTCAGAAAATACTTTTCCATTTATGCAGTAACTATGCTTATCTGTATCTTTATGCTGGGTGTGGTATTACTGTTCTTTGCGACACAGTATTTTCGGGATGACAACCGCAGACAGCTGATGAATGTGGCATCCAAAGGAATAGAGGTAACGGTAAGCAACTACGATCGGAACAAAGGATTTCTAACCCGAAACGAACTCGAGAAAGAATTCGAATTGATACACCGTACTACGGGCGTATCGGTACTGTTCTGTGATATCGACGGTCGAATTGAGGTCTGCAGTGAGGGTGGTATGTGTTCACACCTGAGCCTATCCATCCCCTCTGTCATACGCGAAACTATACTAAATCAAGGAGAATTCTTTTCGGTAGGATATATGGAGGTGTTTACCACCGAGAGCAGTTATACCTACGGGTGTCCGGTTGTGATGGACGGAACCATACGCGGATATCTCTTCATCTCGAAATCGCTGGAGGAACTGTTTGATTTCCTCTATCAGATTATTATGATGTTTCTGTTTTCGTCCGCATCCGCATTCGGGTTATCATTCATCATCGTATTTTACGCTACCCGAATGCTGACCAAACCACTCAATGAAATCTCGGAAGCTGCCCGTAAATTCGGTGCTGGAGACTTCTCGGTTCGGGTTAAAGTACCGGTAGCAGGTGATGAAATTGGAATGCTAGCAGAGGTATTCAACAACATGGCATATTCGGTATCAGAACTTGAGAATGTACGCCGCAATTTCGTTGAGGCAGCGTCACATGAGCTTAGGACCCCAATGACTACCATTGCCGGATATATCGATGCAATACTGGATGGAACGATACCGCAGAAGGAACAAAGTCACTACCTGTACATCATATCGGAAGAGGTGAAACGACTCGCACGACTCACCTCCTCTCTGCTCATTGTGGCTCGATTAGAAGCCGAACAGCAGGAGATGAACATTACAAACCACAATGCTTGGGATACTGTACTCGACATTATGTGGAACATGGAACAACGTATCGCAGAAAAACGAATCGAGATCAAGGAGTTGGATGTCGATGCCAGGTTTATACAATGTGATCAAGATATGCTGCATCAGGTCATATATAATCTACTGGATAATGCGGTGAAGTACACCAACGAAGGCGGCATGATATCGGTGGAAATGTTTAAGAAAGCCGATACCACCGAAATTGTCATCGGCAATACCGGTTCGGGAATACCGAAGGATCAGCTGGAGAAGGTTTTTGACCGATTCTATAAACTAGATTCTTCTAGGAGTTTGGATACCGGTGGTTCAGGGTTAGGTCTATATATAACCAAGACGTTGGTCGAGAAGATGGACGGCAGTATAACGGTACAAAGTGAACCTGACGGACTTACAAAGTTCACCGTGATTTTTAAGAACGGAACGTCACAATCCTACCAAACACAAGAGCGAACAGTAGAGGAACTAAATCAACAAAAGGTAAGCCTAATGCGAAGAATATCGCGTGGAATTAGAAAAGGAAGCAGACGTTAGTATGGACGATATAAAAGATCAAAAAACCGATGAGGGAACAATGGGTCGCAGAAGTCTGAATTTTGCAATACTAGGATTCGGTCTGATGTTGTTAGTGCTGCTGACCGGTGCGGTTGTGGTGATGGGCTCGTTGCTCAAACAGTTCATCGACGGGCGAGGTATCGGCAGTAGAAGCCTTCCGGACGACTATGTGCTAGGAACGCTATTGGTGAGGGAAGCACCTGTCGACAATGAATACAGTTATTCACCGGTAAACGACCATATGATACAGGATATCTCACGCACCGTGCTGCTAGCATCTGTTAAGGTAAAAACATACAATCAGGGAGGTCTCCCCATAGCTGATGTCACCTGTTTTGGTGTGGTGATGGATGAGTCGGGATATATCATCACCTCGGTCGATGTGATCCGAGATGAGAGTATCATAGAGGTGGAACTCTATGACGGTAGGAAATACATGGCTACCGTTATCGGGTATGATCTCAAGACGGATCTCTGTGTCCTTCGAATCGACGGACAAAATCTCAGAACGGCTTCCTTTGGCAGTGGTGGTATGAAGGAGGGTGATGGATGCTTGTATATCGGGTTGGGACAACGAGAGATCCCGAATATTTCTCAGGGATTACTAGGTGCTTCAGAGGGTCGATATATCATGACTGAAGCCGGGTATTCCTATTTGAAACTCACCGCAACCGATAGAGTTGTGTCCGATCGATGTAGTGGAGGGGTTATCGTCAACTATCTGGGGCAGATAGTTGGGTTCAGATGCGCTGTTGCCGATGATTCGTTGAATATGCTCTATGCCTTATCGGTCGATGATGCCAGAGGTATCATTGATGACATCATCAAACACGGATATGTCAACGATCGATATACATTAGGATTATTCGTTGAGTCAATAAGCGAGGTTGTCTCTCGTCCCAAACAATGGCCTGTCGGTTTGTATGTTGCAGATCTACCTGCATTAAACCGACAACCGGAGGAGAGTTTGATGATCGGAGATATTATTCTATCAGTATCGGAAGAATCAGTCGATTCGGTAGAGTTATTTGAGCAACTATTATCGCAGTATACCGAAACGGTGGTTGTACAGATATATCGTCCTATAGAGGACAGATATATCGAATTTGAGCTGGAGCTCATCGAAGATACTGGACTATATCTACACTAGAAGTATCTTGCTCAGTCGTTTCGTTATTGCCTTAGCTCAACAATTTTGATATAGTCTAGACATTACTCACACAGTAGATATAGCTGCTTGAGCAGTATTTTTATAACATCGGTAAGGATGACAGATGATATATATTGCACCTTCATTACTTGCAGCAGATTGCAGCAGACTCGGTGAAGAGGCGGACTTGGTCATACAGGCCGGTGCCGACTTTCTTCACTTTGATGTGATGGACGGACAGTTCGTAAAGAATATATCTTTCGGAATACCGGTACTCGAATCATTGTCAAGCCATATAACCGCTAAATACGATGTACATCTGATGATCTCGGATCCCATAGAATATATCGATGCGTTTGCCGATGTCGGAGCGGATATCCTGACCTTTCATCTAGAGTCTAGATCAGATGTGATAAAAACCATTGAGCGGATAAGGGCTTGCGGTATCATGGTGGGGATATCTATTAAGCCATCTACCTCTCCGCTTGAGATAGTTGACTATCTTGAACTGATAGATTTGGTATTGGTAATGACGGTGGAACCAGGGTTTGGAGGTCAAACCTTTCTACCTCAGACGACCAGGACCATCACCTTCATTAAGCAGCAAGCAACCGAGAGAGGATTGAATCTGCTTATCGAGGTCGACGGTGGGATCAATATGACGACAGCAGCAATCGCTATTGCTCACGGTGCCAATATGCTGGTGGCAGGCAGCAGTATTTTTAAAACAGATAACTATATGGCGGCAATAGAGAAGTTAAGACATGCCGCTATTCAATGATATTACTGGGGTAGTTTATGCCATCGAAAAAACAATCGACACCTTTCATATATAAACGGTTTTCTGCCTTTCTGTTTTCGGTTGTTCCACTCATCGGAATAACGGTTTATCTCTATGGTATTCGGCCGCTTATTTTGTTGCTCATTGCCGTAGTTATAGCGGTTCTCAGCGACCTCTTGGTAGCACTAATGAGAAAACGTAGCTATAACGGACAGGATATGAGCAGCATTATGTTTACGGTAATCTTTGTGCTGTTACTACCGGCTACGGTCAGATACTCAATTGTACTCTGTGGAAGTATACTAACGGTGTTTATCAAACATGCATTCGGAGACTATACCGGATGTATCCTGCATCCTTCTGCCTTCGGGTTTATGGCTTCGGCTATCTGTTGGCCTACCGAGATATTCCGCTATCCTCAACCCTTCACCAATATCGGGCTAAAGTTCGATGAATCGATTCAACTATTCGAATCGGCTTCACAAACCATAAAAGCTGGTGGTATACCCGGCAACATTGATAAGGTAGATTTTTTGCTGGGTAACCATCCCGGTCCAATAGGTGCTTCATATAGCCTTGTAATACTGGCTATACTCGTTTTTTTGATTGCCTGTAAGGTAACCACTTGGCATACCCCGTTCATGTACCTGCTAGCGATTGTCGTATTTGCGTTCTGTTTCCCGAGGTTAGAGATCAGCAGACTCTATTCGGTGCTCTACGAAGTTTTATCTGACACTCTTATTTTCGGAGCGGTATATATAGCCGCAGAACCTGTCACCTCTCCAGTTAATCCGAAAGCCAAGCTCATCTATGGTGTGCTGTTAGGATTGACAGCTATGTTATTCGGACGTTACGGAATATATCAGATGGGTGTAGTGTTTGCTGTAGTAGTAATCAACCCGATTTCCCCATATCTCGACCGAAAGTTTCCGCCTAAAACCGGGGGTACCCGATGAGAAGAAACCCTAAATCAAATCAGTCATTGATACGCAGCACCGAGGAACGATTGAAAAACGATCGGATTTTAGTAAATAATCCGGTGTTCATCGAAGGGCTTGCGCTTACTCCGGTTATCGGAGCAGCGACTACCCTGCGTAATGCGACCATCCTGTCGATTATGATACCTATCCTACTTATACCTACCCGATTCATCGGTAATATACTGATAGGTACCATCCCGCAGAAACTCAGAATAATGGTGTATTCGGTAGTTGCAGCCCTCATATATATACCCGGGTTATCGGTAATCACCAATCTGTTTGGCATGAGTGTTGCAGCGATGGGTATCTATCTGCCCATATTGGTAGTGGATTCAATCATAACCTCACCGGCAGAGATACCACAAAGAGAAAAGGGTTGGAGCTGTCTGCTGAGTGGCATACTATCTTCGGTGGGATTTGCTATGTCGGTATTCCTTGTGGGTGCTCTGCGTGAGTTACTCGGTCACGGTAGTTTGTGGGGTAGCCCGATTATCTCACCGGCACCTTTCCCGATATTTACCACCGCTGTCGGAGGGTTAATAATAGCTGCAGCTTTCTGTGCAGTTTTTCAGTTTTTAGTCAGTTTAATTAAACGCGCACGGTATCGTTATGCCAAGGACACACAGTTTACCGAAGACTCAGACGAAACAATATAGCGGAGAATGGAACAAACATGGGTAACATGGGTAATATATTAGGAGATTATCTGCTGATAATTTTAGCAGCAATCACGATTGAGAATGTCGTCTTTACCCGCGCAATGGGTTTGTCTAGAGTCATTTCTTTGGTCGACAATGTACGCAGCACCGTCATCTTCTGCATTCTGCTCTCATTGACTACGGCCTTAAGCAGTGTCATATACTACTCTATATATCACTCGTATATCGATCGAATCGAAAACGCAACCATCTTCCGTGTGTTGATATTGGTATTGGTTATGTCGGTGATATATCTTCTGGTATTCATAACTGCGATAAAAATTATTCCGTATGAACATATCGGAAAAGCCGCTGAGGCGATGCCCACAGCGACCTTTAACAGTATGGTATTCGGTGTCATAATGCTGTCGAGTATTGAGCAGATGACACTAAGTGAGACGATAGTCTACTCAATAGGTAGCTCAATCGGATACACCCTTGCTATCATATATGTAGTGGAGGGACAGCGTAAGTTGCAGAGTCGTGATATCCCTGCCGCCTTCAAAGGGTTGCCGGTTACATTACTGTATCTGGCAGGTTTAGCAATGGCTATCTATAGCCTGACTGGAAGGATCTTCACCCTATAGGGAAGGCTCAAAAAAAGCTAAAAGATGCTCGGGCCGGTCGACTATTGCCATCGCACCGCTCTCGATGAGTAGTTCAATAGGTCTTAACCCCCAGGAAACTCCGACAAAGTCAATGCCGGCGTTTTTTGCTGTCTGACCATCCACCTCTGAGTCACCGATATATAGCGTAAGGTCAGATGATGCTCCCAGCTGTCTTATAGCAGTATATACGATGGAGGGATCGGGCTTTCTAGGTACGTTCGGCCTTTCTCCGAACGCGGCGGTATAAAGATCCTTGAAGTATAACTCACATAACTCTTCTACACCCGCTTGATATTTGTTAGAAGATACCGCAACCGAAACGGAGTGTTCTTTGAGTGCGGTAAGCAGCTCTATTATTCCGTCAAACGGTTTAGTCTTGTTTGCGATATTTGAAGCATAGTGTTGTTTGAAATCAGATAATACTTTTTGGTATGTATCCTCGGATACATCGTTACCGACCGAAAGAGAGATAAGATTGGCTATGCCGTTCCCGACAAACCGCTTAATCTCCTCGAGTGTACGCTGATTAAGATTAGACAGAGTCAAGGCATGATTTACTGAATCAGCCAGATCTTCAGCAGTGTCAAGCAATGTCCCATCAAGATCAAAGATTGCATACATATATTGTTTCATAAATGCTCTCCATGTTATTCGTATAGTTGTTATGTCAAGCTGCTTTCGGTTTGTATTTTAACATGGTTGTTGCTTCAAGTTCAATCTAAACAAAAGATTTATTGACAGGAACAATTATATAGTATAAACTGTTAATACTGTTAATAATAATTACTATGTAATGTTGATGAAAGGAGTATGGATGGATAATTTGGATTTTGTAGATAAAGCATTTGACGAATTATGTCACACTCTGGCAAGTGGTAAAAAGGATATGCTGGAAAACATAAATCGAGCAAATAAGGGAGAGCTTTTTGCATTACATTTTCTGACTCAGCAGGATGTAAAGGTATTACCAACCGAACTGAGCACGGCATTACAGGTCACTACCGGCAGAGTATCTGCACTTCTGGCTAGTCTAGAGAAAAAAGGTTATATTCATCGAGAAACAGACAAGAATAACCGACGCAACATACACGTAACGATAACTGATGCAGGTCGTAGGTATTTCGAAGAGGAAACAAAGAGTATCAAGCAAATCTACTCGAATGTTTTTATTGAAATGGGGAAGGATGATACATTACTGTTCTTAAACTCGATAAAGCAATTCTATGAGTTGTCGCAAAAATACATGCACTCGGAACAGTGAAAAATTTGAGCACTTTAATACTGGGAGAAGCTGTAACTCACAGACTTACGAATAAAGAGAGATTCGTATTCAGATAATACAGGAATTCAGAATAAAACACACAAGAAGGAAAACTACTTAATGCTACGTTTAACAAACATCAAGAAATCATATACAACTGCTGGTTTTACACAAGATGCCTTAGATGAAGTCTCGATTGCATTTCGAGATAATGAGTTTGCAGCCATATTAGGTCCATCCGGTTCAGGGAAAACCACAATGCTCAATATTATCGGAGGTCTTGACAGATATGATTCTGGAGACTTGGAAATAGATAATGTTTCCACCGAAGAATACAAAGATAGTGATTGGGATACATACCGGAACAATCGTATAGGGTTTGTATTTCAAAGCTACAACCTCATTACTCACCAATCTGTTCTTGCCAATGTTGAGTTGGCTTTAACCTTGAGCGGTGTATCGAAGAGAGAACGTCGTCAACGTGCAATAGCGGTATTAAAAGAAGTCGGGTTGGAAGATCACATGAAAAAGAAACCCGGGCAACTCAGCGGTGGTCAGATGCAACGTGTTGCGATTGCCAGGGCCATCATTAATGATCCTGAAATACTGTTAGCAGATGAACCCACTGGAGCTCTCGATACAACTACAAGCAAACAGGTGATGGAACTGCTTACAGAGATTGCAAAAGACCGATTGGTTATAATTGTCACACATAATAATGAGTTGGCGCATCAATATGCAAATCGCACTATCAACCTCGTAGACGGTAAAATCGCTTCAGATTCAAATCCTTATGAGCCAGTAGTAGAAGATTGGTCTACAGGACGCCAAACACGCAAATCACGGATGTCATTCTTTACTGCAGTCGCGCTTTCATTCTCTAATCTGATGACAAAAAAAGGTCGTACATTCTTGACTGCTTTTGCCGGTTCGATAGGAATCATTGGAATTGCGACAATTTTTGCATTTTCAAATGGGATTAATGAGTATATCAGAGGTATTGAAGAAGATACCCTCAGCGTATATCCGCTTGTCATTCAAACTCAGAGTTTTGATTTGTCCGATATCATATCGGACAATGATGACGGGGAGAACATGCGTTCGGAGGTAAGACGCGAGATGCTGGAAGCAGAACCCATAGACGGGGTTCGTGAAATGAATATCATGAAGACTTTGTTTTCTACCCAAACTACGAATGATCTAGAGAGTCTGAAAAAGTACTTGGAAGAGAATGAGCAGACTATTTCAAAATATGTCAGTACAGTACACTATAAGTATGATATTACACCGCAAATATTCATTGCAGATACATCAACAGGGATAGATCAGATTAACCCGGATTCGGTATTCGGTGGTATGAGAGGTATGAGAAGCGGTGATGCATCCAGCGGATTAATCATGAGTAACATGAATGCTTTTTCAGAGTTGCCCAATGAACCGGATCTTTATGAATCTCAATATGATGTCTTGGCGGGACGTTGGCCTCAGCGGTATGATGAAGCAGTTCTGGTTCTCAGAGGTAATAACAGTATTACTGACTATATGTTATTCTGCTTGGGTGTACGCGATCGGGATGAAATGAGACAGATGATTGACTCTTTCAGAAATGCTACCGATATTGAAATAGAAGTATCTGAAGGGAAAGGGATCTATTCGTACGATACCTTTATGAGTTTGTACTTTAAGGTCGTACATCCGGCTGAGTGGTATCAATATGATCAATTGTATGACGTATGGGTAGATAAATCCGGCGATACCGGCTTCATGAAGAAATTAATAAAAAACAGTTTAGATCTTAAGATTGTAGGTATTGTGCAACCAAATGAAGATGCTACCGCTACAATTTTATCAATGGGTGTCAACTACACACCGGAGCTCATAACTCATCTGATGGAGGAAGTGCGAAGTAATCATGTGGTGAAAGAACAGTTGGCTCATCCGGATATTAATATACTGTCAGGCAGAACGTTTGAGGATGAAAGAGATAATCCCGATCATGAATTTGATTTTTCAAAAATCATATCGGTAGATGAAGAGCTGTTCAGAAATACACTCGACTTCGAAGATGCATTATCCGGGTTTGATTTTTCCGGCATGGACTTCAGCAATTTGGATTTCAAAAGTTTTGATTTCAGTGCCATAGATTTTGGGGATATCGATTTCGGAAGTATGGATTTCAGTGGCCTCGATTTAAAAGGTTTGGATTTCAGTAATATTGACTTTAGCGGTATTGATATGGGAAACATTGATTTTAGTAACATTACGTTAGACTTCTCAAACATACCTCCTCCGCAGTTCGATATTGATAATCTACTCATTTCCTTGGCAACTCAACTCAACCTGCCTCCCGGTACTCTTACCGGTATACTTGATCTAATCATGTCAGATTTCATGGATTACCTGCAATCAGCCTCACCTGGTGCAACAACACCGCAAGAGATATTGACGGTATTTACTGAATATATTACTCTGTCGGAAACACAAGAAATGATAAACAATCTACTTGAGGATGTGCTTCAAACAACAGATTTGAGTGGAACCTTAATAACGGCGTTGACCGAGTATATGATGCAGGCTACCTCGGCATATATGACACAGGTGGTTCAGGCAGTACAACAGCAATTGCAAGCAGCTTTAGCAAGTGCAATGCAAAGCATGATGCAATCTGCCATGGAGAGTATGATGAATGCAGTGTCTTCACAAATTGAAACGGCCATTCAAGATGCCATGCAAAATCTCTCGTCTCAAATTGGACAGGCATTGAAAGAATCTATGTCGGAACTGCCTAAAACTATGGAAGCTGCAATGAGTGCTGTTACCGGTCAAATTGCCAGCACCATTCAAAGCACATTTGAAGAGATTTCCGTAAAAATGAAAGACTCAATGGAATCGTTCAACGGTGAAACTCTGGCAGATGCATTTAAAATGGAAATAGGTGAGGATGAAATCTATGATCTCATTATGTCAATAATGAATCCATCGGTGACTGACTATGAACAGAATTTACGAAAACTGGGATATGCCGATGTAAATATCCCTTCACAGATTGATATATATCCGAGAAGCTTTGAAGCAAAGGAAAGAATGCTGGATATTTTGGACATATATAACGCGAGTATGGAAGAAAATGATGAGCCTGAAAAAGTGATACATTTCATCGATATGGTCGGATTGATGATGTCCTCAGTTACCAACATAATCGATATGGTCAGCTATGCACTGGTTGCCTTTGTCTCGGTTGCGCTAATTGTATCATCAATAATGATAGGCGTTATTACCTTCATTTCTGTCCTCGAAAGGAAAAAAGAAATAGGAATTTTACGAGCTGTAGGTGCTAGTAAAGGTAATATCCGACTTGTTTTCAATGCTGAGACACTAATAATCGGATTCACTGCAGGGGTTATAGGAGTACTCATTACTTCCCTTATTGTCATAGTTGCAAATATCATTCTGAATAACCTGCTCGGAATCGTAAGGTTGGTTATCATGCCGCCGGGGATACCGGTTATACTCGTAATCATAAGTATGACGTTGACATATATTGCCGGTTTGATTCCTGCATCTGCTGCAGCTCGTAGAGCACCTGTTGAAGCGTTACGCTCCGAATGATAAAGGAAAAACCTGAATCCACAAACATAAAACAGTCGTCGACACAAGAATATAGTGGTGTTTCGACGGTTGAGGATAGTTGCTTGATATGGTTAGGAATCTGATTGTTGATACTTCAGATACTGTATGAATTGTCAAAAATCCATTATGTGACAGCTATGAAAAATAAGTATTGGTATTTGATAGAGTATCCTAAGAATGGTAGCAATAGGAGCATTGCTTTATCCCGGATATTCCTTGTTCTCATAACTGTCGAGTAGTTGTATAGTACTGAAAGGATTTTTCTCCCGGGAGCAGAGAAATCATCAAACTATTGACATTGAAAAAATATATCGGATAAAGTATAATATAGTTGTATCTCGACCGATTACGGATGTAAAATACGGTCGTCATACGAATGATATAAATATTAGGAGTAAGGAGTACGATATGGACCTGAAAGGATCAAAAACTGAAGCAAATCTGTTACATGCATTTGCTGGTGAATCACAAGCTCGCAACAAGTATACATATTTTGCAAGTAAAGCCAGAAGTGAAGGGTATGTTCAAATATCAAATATCTTCACAGAGACCGCTGGTAATGAAAAAGAACATGCAGAGATTTGGTACAAATTAGCAGTAGGAATCGGTTCAACCGCCGAAAATCTTCTAGCAGCTGCCGAGGGAGAACACGAAGAGTGGACCGACATGTATGCAGAATTTGCAGTAACGGCACGAGAAGAAGGATTTCAAGATATCGCATGGTTGTTTGAGAAGGTAGGCGAAATAGAAAGATCACATGAAGAACGCTACAGAGCATTACTCGCTAACCTTGAGGACGATAAGGTGTTTGTCAAGGATGATATAGTCGTTTGGAAATGTAGCAACTGTGGGCATATACATGTTGCTAAGGAAGCACCAGAGCTATGTCCGGTCTGTAAGCATCCCCAAGCATATTTCGAGCTTGAGTTAGTAAACTACTAAAAATAGTAAACCCGACCATCAGGAGTTATATCATAACCGACTCCTGATGGTTTTTTGTTCAGAATAAATCGATAAAAATCTCTCTTGTAGCTTCTGTCAACTATCCAGTGACCGGTATATACACTCAGTTGCGTCCGATAACAGATACATCGATACCGAAACGGATGATTAAGGCAATTGTAACCTTTACAACAACCCGTCAATTTGTTAATATTTAGCTATATGAAATATGAGATTTACGACAACTAAAAAATATATCGGAGGTCATGTAATGGCGAGAACTAAGAGTACGATGGATGGTAACCATGCAGCTTCACATGTATCCTATGCATTTACTGAGGTAGCTGCTATCTATCCTATCACACCATCTTCGGTTATGGCTGAGGTGGTGGACGAAAAGTCGGCTAACGGAGAAAAAAACATATTCGGCGATACCGTTAAGGTAATCGAGATGCAATCGGAAGCCGGTGCAGCCGGTGCAGTGCACGGTTCACTTGCAGCTGGTGCGTTGACAACAACATTTACAGCGTCCCAGGGATTGCTGTTGATGATACCCAACATGTACAAGATGGCTGGAGAGTTATTACCCTGCGTTATCAACGTCTCAGCTCGTGCCATCGCGGCTCATGCACTCTCCATCTTCGGAGATCATTCCGACGTCATGGCATGTCGTCAGACCGGTTTTGCCATGCTGGCTTCATCCAATGTCCAGGAGGTCATGGATCTCACCGCTGTCGCTCATCTGGCAGCAATAAAGGGAAAGGTTCCTTTCCTCAATTTCTTTGACGGATTCAGAACCTCTCACGAAGTGCAGAAGATAGATACTTGGGACTACAAGGATCTGGCCGAGATGTTGGATTGGGATGCGGTAGCCGAGTTCAGGAACCATGCACTCAATCCTGCCAGTCCGGTACAAAGAGGTACTGCACAGAATCCCGACATCTTCTTCCAAGCCAAAGAAGCTAGTAATATATATTACGATAACCTTCCAGGTATTGTGGAAGACTACATGAATGAAGTCAATCGTCGTATCGGAACCAACTACGGACTATTCAATTACTACGGTGCAGAAGACGCTGAGACGGTCATCGTGGCCATGGGTTCTGCATGTGACACGATAGAAGAGACTATAGATTACCTTGTCTCCAAAGGTGAGAAGGTCGGACTGATAAAGGTACGGCTCTATCGTCCCTTTGTCGCTCAAAAGTTCATAGCACAGCTGCCTACCTCTACAAAGAATGTCGTTGTACTTGACAGAACCAAAGAGCCAGGTGCTTTAGGTGAACCACTCTATCTAGACGTGGTTGCTGCACTGCATACCGGTAGCTTCAACCATCTGAATATCCTCTCAGGACGTTATGGTTTAGGGTCAAAAGATACAACCCCGGCACAGATAGTAGCAGTATACGAAAATGCCGCTTCTGCCGACTACAAGTCTCCCTTCACGGTAGGTATAATCGACGATGTGACCAACCTGTCGATAGAGGTTAAGGAAAATCCAGATACCACCCCTGCCGGAACCACCTCTTGTAAATTCTGGGGTCTGGGTTCTGACGGAACGGTTAGTGCCAACAAGAACAGCATTATGATCATTGGAGATCATACCGATATGTATGCTCAAGCATACTTTGAGTATGATTCAAAGAAATCCGGAGGTGTGACCATATCCCATCTGAGGTTCGGAACATCCCCGATTCATTCGACCTACCTCATCAATAACGCAAACTTTGTTGCATGTCATAATCCCGCATATATCGGTGTGTTCGATATGGTACAGGACGTCAAACCTGGAGGCACCTTCCTGATTAATTGCCAATGGAATGCCGAGGAGTTGGACAGGTACCTACCTGCCAAAGATAAGAGATATATCGCCGAGAACAACATTAAGGTATATATAATCGATGCCAACAAAATCGATAAAGAGTTGGGATTACGCGGTAGAATCAACACCGTGCTACAGTCTGCATTCTTTAGTTTGGCGAAGATAATTGATAAGGACGATGCCATAACCTACATGAAGGATGCTGCCTTTAAATCTTACGGCAGAAGAGGTGAAGAAGTTGTCAAGATGAACAACGACGCTATCGATAGAGGTAGTGATGCAGTTCAGGAAATCACAGTCCCCGATAGCTGGAAGGATGCAACTGAAACTATTGAAGCAAAAGTGATTACCGGAGATCGTCCCGAATTGGTGGACTTTGTCACAAACATACTCGCTCCCATCAGCCGTCA
>Ga0082212_10001690_pt1 | contig 32464 bp, 27 predicted proteins | sample TergutNt197P3_FD_71548 | JGI IMG/M metagenome (GOLD analysis project Ga0082212, IMG submission 71548) | Neocapritermes taracua P3 segment gut microbial communities from Petit-Saut dam, French Guiana - Nt197 P3 | ecosystem: Host-associated > Arthropoda: Insects > Digestive system > Gut ... | reverse complement strand
TTCCCGGAACTGGACGACCCGTCGCCGGTCTAGTACGCGACGTCCACGCGCATCTACCCCTTGATGGTCGGTTCGGCGTTCGGGCTTGTCACGGGGATGCGGGCGCCGGCAAAGCGGCTGCCGGCATTCGCGGCCATGCCGTTGCTTGTCGGGTCTATGCTCGTCGTCGCCATCATGGCGCGGACGTTTTCGTTCTCGGCGCCGGAGACGTACGAGTACGGGATAATGGCCGTCTCGCTGCTGACGGTCCTGGCCCTCTACTGCGCGCTGTCGATGCAGGGGAAGAAGTTTTTCGGGGATATCGGGATCATGGCGTGGCTCGGGAAAAGGTCTTACAGCATCTACCTGTTCCATTGGCCGGTCTACAATATCTTCCGGCAGATGGGGATTTCGGGCACGGGATTCTTCCGGGAAGCCACGCCGCACCTGACCTACACCATTATTTCGATAATAGTGTCGCTGTTCCTGGCGGAGGTATCGTACCGCGTCTTCGAGAAGCGGACGGTCCCGGCGCAGGCGGCGGCGGTCCAGGCGGACGGGAAGCCGCGCGGCGAAGGGCGGAGGCTCGCGAAGATCGCGATCGCGGCGTTTTGCGTCTGCGCCGTCATATCGGCTTTCACGCTGGCGACCGTGCCGGGCAAGACGGTCATCGAGACCGATTACCTGCATCAGCAAAACCTGCTCAATATAGACAGGATGGACCAATACAACGACTATTTTGCCGGGCTCGAGATGAACCCGGTGGCGATGCACAACAAGGCGAAGAAACTGCCCCCCTCGCCGTCGCAGGCGGAGGCGGCCGAGCAGACCGACCTCGAAAAGGATTCGGAGGAGGTGCAGGAGGCCGCCGAGCATGCCGTGGAGCGGGACGACCCGGAGGGCCCGATCAAGCCTATCGCGCCGCCTGGCGGCGCCAATGTCACGGTGATAGGCGACTCCGTCACGCTCGGGGCTGCCGACATCATCAAGCAGACGCTGGGTTCCGTGGTCGTCGACGCGGAGGTTTCGCGCAATATGGGCTCGGGCGCGGATATCATCAGCGACTATGTCGCCAGGGGCGAGCTCGGCGAGTACGTCGTGATAGCCCTGTTCACGAACGTGCAGTACAACACGGTGCCCGCGACGAACGACACCATCGCGGCGATCCCGCCCGGGCATCGCGTCATCTGCGTGACGCCTTACGGCTATGACTATATGGAGGATTGCGCGAGGATGGTGCGCGAACTGCCGATGTGGTATGATTTTGTCACGGTCGCTGACTGGAACGCGGCCATACGCGACCATACGGACCTGCTCGCTGCCGACGGCATACACATGAAGGGCGACGATTCAAGGCAGATCTACGCGAACTTGCTGGCACAGGCCATAGAACAGGCCGGAAGGAAGCCAGCCAAGCAATGAGGATATGATGGAAAGGAAAAAGGAACGCAGGGCCTATCACGGCTTTCTTGGCTGCCTCGCGGCGGCGGCGATGGTCATGTGCGCGCTCTTCAGCCTCGGCGCCTTCGACCTGCACAGGCAGGAAGACGTGACGGATCACGAGGACGGCTATGGCGGGGTGTACACGGGGAGCATGCTTGACGGGGTGATGGACGGCCGCGGCGAGATCGTCTACAAGAACGGGAACCGCTATGAAGGCGGGTTTTCAGGCGGCGCATATAACGGGCGCGGCGTTTTCGACGCGGCGGCCGGATGGAATTACAGCGGGGACTTCAAGGACGGGCTGCCGCACGGGCACGGCGTCTTTACGGACATGAACGGAGGCGTGTTCGAGGGCGATTTCGAGGCGGGCAAGATTTCGGGCGAGGGGTCGTTCGGCCCGCTTGACAGCTGGGTATACGACGGTACGTGGGACCAGGGCCGTATCAGCGGCGAGGGAGTCTTTACTTACGCCAACGGCTCTGTATACGAGGGCGGCTTCCAGGACGGGGCCGCGTCGGGGACCGGGCATTACCGGGACAAGAAGGGCTGGAGCTACGAGGGCGGCTTTTCGCAGGGGCTGTTCGAGGGCGAAGGGACGCTGACTTACAAAAATGGGGAAACTATCACGGGGGTATGGGAAGCCGGGCAACCGGTGGAGGGTCTGTCATGAACAGGCGCATAGCCCCCGATGCCGTATAGAAGAAGCGGCATTGACCCGATACGCCCTATCGGCGTATTGCTTGTAAGCGTCTATCTGTACCACTGGCCGCTGTACAATATTTTCCGCCAGATGGGGTTTTCCGGCGCGGGGCAGGCCGAGGGAGCCGCGCCGCTGCCTGTGTATACGGCCTTCGCGATCGCGGCGACGGTTTTCCTGGCGGAGGCTTCAAGCCTCGCTTTCGGGAAGAGGCCGACCCTGAACAGGGCAGGGCTGGCTTTCCGGCGCCAGTCGAACAGGTTCTCGCACGTCGTAGTGGCGGGGTTCCTGGCCGCCGCGGCGATATCGGCGCTCACGCTTGCCACGGCGCCTGTCAAGGCGGACGCCTCGGAGTACGGCCCCCATGAGCTGGCCATGCAGAACATCGACAGGATGGAGCAGTTCAACGCCTATCTTTCCGGGCTTGACATAGACCCTGTCGCCATGCGGGAGGAGAGGGAGGACCTGCCGCTCATGCCGTCGGAGGTGGAGGCGCTCGATATCGAGACCGACAGGCGCAGGACGATGGAGGCGGCCCGGCGCGCTTCCTTGCGGGACGGGCCGGACGGGCCGATCGCGATGATAAAGCCGCCTGAGGGCGTCAGCATCACCATCATCGGGGATTCAGTGCCGCTCGGGGCGTCGGAGACGCTGCAGGAAACGCTTGGCAACGTGGTCATCGACGCCGAGGTGTCCCGCCATATGGGGTTCGGCGCGGAGATAGTGGAAGGCTACGCGGAGCGGGGCGAGCTCGGCGACTATGTCGTCATCACGCTTTTCACGAACGTGCACTACTTCACGGAGGACGCGACGAACGAGACCCTGGAGGCGGTCCCGCCGGGGCACAGGGTCATCTGCGTGGCGCCGTTCGGCAACCGCGGCCTCGAGGAATACGCGAGGATGGTGCGGGACCTGCCGCTTTACTACGACTATGTCACGGTCGCGGACTGGAATGCCGCCATACGCGACCAGAACTACCTTCTCTCGTCCGACAACATACATATGAGGGGCAAGGATTCGTGCCAGATCTACGCGAACCTGATCTCGCTGGCCATCGAGCAGGCGGGCAGGAAGCCCCCGAAGAGGTGACTCTGGCAATACCGGCTGGCAGTATGGTACAATCCCTATCGGAGGTAAAGGATGGCAAGGAAGCCGGTTCGTGTCAGCCAGCTCAACGCATATATCGCCAGGCTTGTCGCGGCCGATGGCGCTCTTTCCGATATCACGGTCATCGGCGAGGTTTCCAATTTCAAGCGGCATGGCTCGGGGCACGTATATTTTTCGCTGAAGGACGAGGCATCGCGCATCGACTGCTTCCTGCCTTCGGGCATCTTCCAGGGGCTCGGGTTCCAGATAGCCGACGGCGCCGAAGTGGTCGCCGAGGGCTATGTCAACGTGTACGAGAAGGGCGGGCGATATTCGCTTAATGTCCGCCGGCTCACGGCCGCGGGGCAGGGGGATCTCGCGCAGGCTTTCGAAAGGCTCAAGCGAAAGCTGTCCGAAAAGGGGTATTTTGACGAAAAGAGGAAAAAGCCGCTGCCGGCCTTCCCTCTGTCCATCGCGATAGTGACCTCGGAGACGGGGGCGGCGGCAAGCGACATGGTGAAGATCGTCACGTCTCGCAACAGCGTGGCGGACGTGCTGATTTTCCCGACGCTCGTGCAGGGCGAAGGGGCCGCGGAAATGATCGCGGCCCGGATACGGCAGGTCAACGCGGACTTCCCGGACGTAGGCGTGATCATTGCCGGGCGCGGGGGCGGGAGCAGCGAGGATCTATGGGCTTTCAACGAGGAGGCGGTCGCGGACGCTATTTTCGAGTCGCGGATCCCCGTGATTTCCGCGGTTGGGCACGAGACGGATTTCACCATCGCGGATTTCGTGGCGGACCGGCGAGCGGAGACGCCGACGGCCGCGGCGGCGCTGGCGGCGCCTGACACGGGCGAGCTTTCCGGGGACGTCGAGGCGATTTTCGCGCAGGCGAAGGGCTGTATGGCGGCTGCCGTCTCGCGGGCTGGCCTGCGCCTGCGCGCGCACAATATGGGCGCGCTGATAGGCCGGCTGAAGAGCGGGATTTCCGAGCGCGGGACGCACGCGGCGGCGCTGGCGGCCACGATGCGAAGGGCCGTGAGCGAGAAAACCGGGCGCGGGGCAGAGTTGGCCGTCTTCCGGGACGGCATCATGCATGCGGCGAGGGCGAAGGCGGAACGGGCCGGATACCGCCTCAGGGCCCAGTCCGAAAAGATGGAGGCGCTGGACCCGCTCCGCGTGCTTTCGCGTGGCTACGCGATCATAGAGGACGAAGGCGGGCGGGCCGTCAGCCGGGCCGCGGGGCTCAGGGAAGGCCAGAAGGTCGGCGCGAGGTTCAGCGACGGCCGCGCCGTGGCCGTCGTAGAAGATGTTGTGGTACAATCGGAATGAGGCGGGCGGCCGCGCGGGGCGGGCGCCGATACAGCGGAGAAGGGGATAATGGGAGAAGACACGAAGGATTTGAAGTTCGAGGAGGCCATGGAGAAGCTCGAGGAGGTGAGCGCGCGCTTGTCGGGGGAAGGCGTGCCGCTTGACGAAGCGATCGCGCTCTATGAGCAGGGGGTCGCCTACTATGGCGTATGCAGGCAAAAGCTCGACGACGCGAACAGGCGGATCAAGGTAATCGAGGAAGGCGCCGGGACCGGGGACGAGTGAACTTCGAGAGCGAAACAGAAGGGCTCAAGGCGCTCGTCGAAAGGCATTTGTTCGACTATCTGCCGGAAGCGGGAGAAGGGCCTCCCGCCTTGCGCGAGGCCATGCGGTATACGCTCGGGCTGCCGGGCAAGAGGATCAGGCCCGTACTGCTCCTGCTCGTTTGCAGGGCCGCGCGCGGGGGGGCGGATGACGTCTCGGACGCCATGCCATACGCGTGCGCCATCGAGTATATACACAATTATTCATTGATACACGACGACCTGCCGGCCATGGACGACGACGACCTCAGGCGCGGCAAGCCGACGAACCACAAGGTCTTCGGGGAGGCCATGGCGGTTCTCGCGGGCGACGGCCTCTTGTCCGCGGCGTTCGAGGCGATGCTTGAAGACTGCCTGGAACACGCGTCCGGGGCCGGGGAAGCCGACGGGGGCCTCGCGCTGAAAAGCAGGATCGCGGCAAGCGCGGCCATCGCCAGTGCCTGCGGCTGCCGGGGGATGGTGGCGGGACAGGCGGCGGACATAGTGGCTGAAGGGAAAGAAACGGATGCCGCGCAGCTCGATTTCATACACAGGAACAAGACAGCGGCGCTGATAAAGGCGTCGGCATCGGCAGGGGCGTTGCTGGGAGGCGCCAGCGGCAAGCGGCTTGAGGCGCTGTCGGAATATGGCGAATGCCTCGGCTTCGCGTTCCAGATAGCGGATGACATCCTCGACGCGGAGGGCGAGACGGAGGCGATAGGCAAGACGGCCGGGAAGGACGAGAAAGCCGGCAAGGCCACATATCCCGCGGTCCACGGCATAGCGGCTTCGCGCGCGAAGCTCGACGGGCTTACGGACCGGGCCATAGGCGCGGCCTGCCGGGCCATGGAAGGGGGCGGCGGCATGGACGCGCCCTATGCGGGATTGTTGCGGGAGTTCGCGCGGCGCCTTGCCGTGCGCGTAAAATGACGGGAGCATGCGAAAGACGGAAAAACGAAATGAGCGAATTACTGGACAAAGACCTGAGACATGCCGTGAAGACCATGAGCCTCCGGAACCTGGAGCTCCTGACCTACGAGATACGCGATTTCCTCATATCGAGCGTCAGCGCGACGGGCGGGCACCTGGCTTCGAACCTCGGCGTCGTCGAGCTGACCCTCGCGCTGCACCACGTTTTTGACGTGGACCGGGACAAGATCGTCTGGGACACGGGCCACCAGGCCTATGTCCACAAGATATTGACGGGCAGGGCAAAGGATTTCCCTACGCTGCGGCAATACGGCGGCATCAGCGGGTTTCCGAAGACGGAAGAAGACGGCAGCGACGTTTACAACAGCGGGCACAGCAGCGCTTCGATCTCGGCCGCCATGGGGCTTGCCGAGGCGCGCGACCTGGGCGGGGATGACTATAACGTTATTTCTGTCATCGGCGACGGGGCGCTGACGGGCGGGCTTGCCTTCGAAGGGCTCAACAACGCGGGCAACAGGCAGACGCGCATGATTGTCGTCCTGAACGACAACGAGATGTCCTTTTCGGAGAATACGGGCAGCGTCGCGCAATACCTGTCAAAGCTCAGGGCTTCGAAGAGGTACCAGAGCGCGAAGCACGCGATCAAGGAGCGCATGGCAAGGATCCCGCGTGTCGGGGAGAGCATGGTGCAGGGCGCCGGGAGGATGAAAAACCTGATGCGCTACGCGGTCGTGCCGGGCACGCTGTTCGAGGAATTGGGCTTCAAGTACTACGGGCCGGTCGACGGCCACAATCTGGGCGAGCTGATAGAGCTTTTCAAGGACGTGAAGCTGCTCGACGGGCCGGTGATACTGCATACCGTCACGAAGAAGGGCAAGGGCTACCTGAACGCGGAGAAAAATCCGGGACGGTTCCACGGCATAGGGCCTTTCGACCCCGAGACAGGCTCGCCGGACGGGCAGCCGGGAAAGACATGGCCGGCCTATGCGGGCGAGGCCATGATGGAGCTGGCGGAGCGGGACCCGCGGATAGTCTGCATAATGGCGGGGATGGCCGATTCCGACGGGCTTGCCGATTTCGAGAAGTCATATTACCGGCACTTCTTTGACGTCGGCAGCGCCGAGGGGCATGCCGTGACCTTCGCGGCAGGGCTCGCGCTCGGCGGGCTGAGGCCTTTCGTGTTCATCGATTCCACTTATTTGCAGCGCGCGTATGACGGGGTCTTGCTGGATGTCTGCGCCCAGAAACTGCCGGTCACGTTCATGGTCGGCGGGGCGGGGAATGTCGGCGGCGACGGCGAGACGCACCACGGGGTCTTTGACCTTAGCTACCTCGGGCATATCCCGGGGCTTGCGGTCATGGCGCCGAAGGACGCCGATGAGCTGAAGGCCATGGCAGCCTTCGCGCTCACGCTGGACGGGCCTTCCGCGATCCGCTACCCGCATGGCGAGGCGCCGGGGCTTTCGCGGGCCCTTGTGGAGGCCGCGCCGGTCAGGGCCGGGACGGCCGAGCGCCTTGGCGGCGGGGCCGGCGCGACGGTCGAGCTTTTCGCTATCGGGAAGATGGTGGAGGCAGCGGAGGCCGCCGCTTTGGCCTTGAAGAAGGAAGGGATCGAAGCCGGCGTCACAAACGCGCGGTTTGCCGCGCCCCTGGACAAGGGCTGGATCGCCGACGCGGCAAGGCGCGGCGCGGCGATCGTGACGCTGGAGGACAATGTGCTGGGAGGCGGGCTTGGAAGCGCCGTTTGCGCGAGCCTCGCGGAGCAGGGGCTTTCCGTGCCGACGCTCTGCCTCGGCTGGCCCGACGAGTTCGTGCCGCATGGGAGCGCCGGCGAACTGATGGAAAGGTACGGGCTGGACGCGGAGGGGATAGCCTCGCGCGTCAAGGCCTTTCTCGGCGCCGCCGGCAAAGGCGGGAAAAAAGGCGGGAACGGCAAGCGTTGAAGGAAAGGATTGACGTATTGCTTGTGGACCGGGGGCTTGTCCCGTCGCGCGAAAAAGCGCAGGCTTTCCTGATGGCGGGCGCGGTGTCCGTGAACGGGCGGCTGGAGACGAAAGCCGGCACGAGGGTGGACGCGGACGCGGAGATCGCGCTCGCGGAGGATCCGGTGCCGTATGTGAGCCGGGGCGGGCTCAAGCTCGAAGCGGCACTTGACGAGTGGGGGATAGGCCTTGGCGGCACCACCTGCGTCGATATCGGGGCCTCGACCGGCGGGTTTACGGACCTGATGCTGAAACGCGGGGCCGCCAGGGTCTACGCGATCGACGTGGGGTATGGGCAGCTTGACTACAGGCTCAGGAACGACCCGCGCGTCGTGAACATGGAGAAGACGAATATACGGCTGCTGGATCCTTCGGGGTTTCCTGAAAGGGCGGATTTTATCGCGATCGACGTCTCGTTCATCTCGCTGAAGCTTGTCTTGCCTGTCGCGGCGGGGCTGCTGAAAGGCCCTGGCGGCCGGCAGGATGCCATTGGCGCCGCTATGCCGGGCGGGGCGGGGCCGTCCCCCTGTATCGTCTGCCTCGTGAAGCCGCAGTTCGAGGCGGAGCGCGGGCAGGTCGGGAAGGGCGGCATCGTGCGGGACGCGGCGGTGCACGAGGCCGTGACCGCGAAGGCGAGAGGGTATGCCGCGGACAACGGGTTCGCGGTGGGCGGCATTATAGACAGCCCGGTACTGGGCGCGAAGGGGAACAAGGAATTCTTGGCGTTGTTGGCCAGGACGGATTGAGCGGAAGAGGGCGCGTGAATACGGAATGAGCAGGAAGACGCCTATGGTCGAACAGTGGACAGGGATAAAGGGGCAGTATCCGGACTGCATCCTGTTCTACCGCGTCGGCGATTTTTACGAGATGTTTTTCGAAGACGCCGTCGACGCGGCGGCCATCCTGGATATCGCGCTCACGAAGCGCGGATTTGATTCCGACGGCGAGCCCGTGGCGCTCTGCGGGGTGCCTTTCCACGCGGCCGAGGCGTACCTGCCGCGGCTGCTCGCGGCGGGGCGCAAGGTCGCGATCTGCGACCAGGCGGAAGACCCGGCCCAGGCGAAGGGGCTGGTGCGGCGCGAGGTGACGCGCGTCATAACGCCCGGCACCATGACGAGCGAGTCGATGCTGAGCTCCGGCAAGAGCAATTACCTGGCGTCCGTGTTCTTTTCGCCGGGGAAGGCAGGCCTGGCCTATACGGATATATCGACGGGCGAGCTTGAAGCGATGGAGTTCGAAGGCGATACGGCCCAGGCAAACGACAGGGCGCTGCTTCACGAGCTCGGGCGCATCGAGGCCGCGGAGATACTGGTCGGCTGCGCGGAAGAGGGGGAGGCGGCCGCGCGCGCCGCCTGGCTCGGGCGCGAGACGGGCGCCCCGGCCGAGCAGCGCCCCGCGGAGGATTTTTCCGGCGGGACGGTCATGGACGCGGCGGTTTCGGGGCTGTCGGCATACCTGAAGGCCGTAAAGGCCGTAGAAGGCGATATTGCCGGCGGGTTTGCCGTGCATGTCACGACAGACAGGATGCTTGTCGACCGCACGGCCGCGCGCAACCTCGAGCTCACGGAGGCGATGTACGGCGACAACGCGGACGGCACGCTGCTCGGGACGCTCGGCCATACGAAGACGGCTATGGGCGCGCGGATGCTGAAGCGCTGGATACGCGAGCCGCTTGTCGCGAAAGAGAGGATTGACGCCAGGCTGGACGCTGTCGAATGCCTGCTGGGAGGGTATCTCGCGAGGAACGATATCCGGGAAGCGCTGCGCGGCGTCCATGACCTCGAACGGCTATCGGGGCGGATCGAGGCTGGCACGGCGAACGGGCGCGACATGATATCGCTGAAGACGAGCCTCATGGCGCTGCCGGGGCTGAAGGGCGCGCTCGCGGGCATTGACGCCGCCCTTTTGCGCGAGCTGGCTGGGGCCATGGACGGCCATGGCTTGATATGCGAAAAGATCGACGAGGCCCTGCTTGACGAGCAGCCGCTTTCGACGCAGGGCGGCGGGCTGTTCCGCGACGGCTACAGCGACGAGCTCGACAGGATGAAGCTTGGCATTTCCGACGGGAAGGGCTGGATAGCGGCGCTCGAGAACGTCGAACGGGAGCGGACAGGCATCAAGAGCCTGAAGGTGCGCTTCAACCGCGTGCAGGGATACTATATCGAGGTCACGAACGCGAACCTGGGCCAGGTCCCGGAGGAATATATCCGCAAGCAGACGCTGACGGGCGGCGAACGCTTTGTCACGCCGGAGCTCAAGCGCATGGAGAGCGCGGTGCTTTCGGCGGAAACCGGCATCAACGCGCTTGAATCGGAGCTCTTCGAGGCGCTGAGATCGCTCGTGGCGGGGTATCTCGCGTCTATTCGCGAAGCGGCCGGGGCGGTCGCGCGGCTCGACGCGCTCTGTTCGCTGGCGCAGGCGGCGCAGGAAAACGGCTATGTACGGCCTGTCGTCACCGACGGCGACCGCATACAGATCGTGCGGGGACGGCACCCTGTCGTCGAGCGCGCCTCTTTTGCCTCAGGCGGCGCGTTCGTCCCAAACGACGTAAGCATGGACCTGGACAGGCAGGGCATGCTGCTCATCACGGGCCCGAACATGGCGGGCAAGTCCACATTTATGCGCCAGACAGCGCTCATCGTGCTGATGGCGCAGATGGGTTCGTTCGTGCCCGCGGACAGCGCGGAGATCGGGATTTGCGACAGGGTCTTCACCCGGATCGGGGCGTCCGACAATATAGCGCGCGAGCAGAGCACGTTCATGGTCGAAATGAACGAGCTGTCCGAGATCATAGAGGAATACACGGACCGCAGCCTTATCATCCTCGACGAGATCGGGAGGGGCACGAGCACGTACGACGGGCTGGCAATCGCGTGGGCGGCCGTGGACTACCTCTGCGCGGAGGGCAGGCGCGCCCGCACGATGTTCGCGACGCACTACCACGAGCTGACGGCGCTCGAAGGCATATTGCCGGGCCTCGTGAACCTTTCGACCCGGGTCGACGACACGGGGGGCCGCGTCGTCTACCTGCACAAGGTCGAAGCCGGGGCGATGGGGCGGAGCTATGGCATACATGTCGCGAAGATGGCCGGGCTTCCCGGGGAATTGATCGAGGACGCGAACGAAAAGCTGGCCGCGCTCGAAAAGGACGCGAAAGAGATACGCATCGCAGACCCGGACTCGGTCGGGCGGCAGATATCCTTGTTCGATTTCGGCAAGGCGGCCGCGCAGGCGGCCGAAGGGAAAGAGGAGAAGGCCTGGGCCAAGGCGGGGCGGGAAGCCCACGAGGAGCTCGAAAGGACAGACGTGCTCCAGCTCACGCCGTCGGCCGCGATAGCCCTGGTCGAAAAACTGAAGGGACGGCTGGAAGAGGCGAAAAAGGGATGATGAGAATAAAGCGATTGCCGAAAGAGGTATATGACTTGATCGCGGCCGGGGAGGTAGTCCTCGCGCCGGTTTCGGTCGTAAAGGAGCTTGTGGAAAACGCGCTTGACGCCGGGGCGGACCGCATCGTCGTCGAGACGGCGGGCGGCGGCATAGACCGCATACGCGTCTTTGACAACGGGTCGGGGATAGCCCGCGAGGATATAGAGCTCGCGTTCATGCCGCATGCCACGAGCAAGCTGGACAGCGCCGAAGACCTTTTGCGCATAGAGACGCTCGGGTTCCGGGGCGAGGCCCTGGCCTCGATCGCGGCCGTGTCTGCCGTGAAGATGGTGACGAAGACAGAGGATGAAGACACAGGCACGCGCGCGGACACCGAGGGCGGAAGCCCGCTGAAGCTTGCCCCCGCCGGCGCGGACAGGGGCACGGACATAACGGTCAAGCGGCTGTTCTTCAACATACCCGCCAGAAAGAAGCATATGGGCGGGGCGCGCGCCGAAGGCCGCAGGGTCGCGGAGTACCTCGCGAAGGCGGCGGCCAGCAGGCCGGATGCCGCGTTCCGCCTTATATCCGACGGCAGCCTCGCGTTCTCGACGCCCGGCAACGGCGACCGCCTGGCCGCGATCGCGTCTGCCTACGGCAGCAAGGCCGCGGAAAGCCTTTTGCCTGTTTCCGCCGCTTCCGGCGACATGCGGCTCGAGGGCTATATTTCAGGCGTCCTGGGGCTCAGGGGCAACAGGAAGGGGCAGCACGTCTTCGTGAACGGGAGGCCCGTGACGAACGCGGCCGCCATAGAAGCGGCGGTCTCGCGCGCCTACCGCGAATTCGCGGAGCCGGGGCGCTTCCCTGCCGTGTTCCTTTTTCTGGACATTAGCCCTGAAATGGTCGACGTGAACGTGCATCCGGCGAAAAACGAAGTGTCGTTCGCCGACGCGGAGGGGGCCGGGGCCTTTGTCGAAAAAGCGATCCGGGAAACGCTCTGCTCGGGGAACGCGATCCCAAGGCTCAGGGCGCCCCTGGTGAAGGCGTCCGATTTCGCGTTCCATTACGATGATGGCACGGGACCTGAGGCGGCGGCACAGGCACAAGGCGGGACGGGCCCTGTGCCCCCTGATGACGGGCAGGAAACGAAGGATGGCGACGTACTGGTCTCGACCTCGGGAGGCGACGGCGTGAAAGTCGCCGCGGTCGATATACGGGATTTGCTGTCCGGCGGCGACGGTAATATTATTCTGTCAACCAAATATGAGGAGAGCGAGCCGGGAGCCCGGGAGCCGGGGCTGGGGCTTTCCGAGAATACCGAAGGCCCGCATTACGAGGGGATGCTGGACATCCAGGGCCTGGGCGTGCTCGCGACCCTCTTCGCGACATATATCCTGGCGACGGACGGGGGGGCGTTCTATATAATAGACCAGCACGCGGCGCACGAGAGGGTGAATTATGAAAGGTTTTCAGGCGCCATAGGGCAGGGCGGCATCGCGGCGCAGGGGCTGCTGGCGCCATACCTGTTCACGCTGCCTGCCACGCTGGCCGACCTGACGGAATATTTGGGGTTCTTCGCGAAAATAGGCTATGAGATCGACGAGTTCGGGGACAGGACATGGGCGGCGCGCACGTTTCCGGCTTTTGTGGCGTTCGAGGAGGGGGAGGCTTTCCTCATAGAGACGCTGGCGGCCCTCGGGGACGAAAAGGGCAGGGAAACGGGGATAAGCGCGGCTGCGGCCGAGCGTGTCATGATGCGCGCCTGCAAGGCGTCCGTCAAGGCGAACAGGGAGCTTTCCGGCGAGGAAGGCGAGGCGCTTCTCGATGCGCTTTCAAAGTGCGAGAACCCCTATACATGCCCGCACGGGAGGCCGGTATTCCTGAAGCTGACGCGCGGCGACATAGAGCGCTTGTTCAAAAGGGCCTGAGGTATGCGGGGCATGGCGGCCTGGATTGAAGCGTGGCACGGCGGCCTGGAGGGACGCGGGACACGGCGGCCTGGAAGGACGCGGGACATGGCGGACTGGATGGACTGGAGCGGCGCTTGAAGAGAGGGGGAGCATGGACGGGGAAACGGGACTGCCGCATGTAGTGTTCGTCGTCGGGCCTACGGCCGTCGGGAAGAGCGCGTTTGCCGTACAGCTCGCGCTCGAAACGGGCGGCGAGGTCGTTTCGGCGGACAGCATGCAGGTTTACAGGGGCCTTGACCTGGGCACGGCGAAGCCCTCCACGGAAGAACGCAGAGGCGTGCCACACCATATGATCGATGTCGCGAACCCAAGGGAGGGCTATTCGGCGGGCGCGTACCTGAAGGGCGCGCAAGCCGCGATAAGCGGGATACTTGGGCGCGGCTGCCAGCCCGTGGTATGCGGCGGCAGCGGCCTGTACGTGCACGCGCTCCTGTATGAAGGCATGGATCTTTCCGGGGAGGGGCTGGACGGGGGGCTGCGCGAAAGGCTCAGGCTGGAAGCGGAAGAAAAGGGCGGCGCCTATATGTTCGAAAAGCTGCTTGCCGCTGACCCGGAAGCCGCGGCCCGTATCCACCCGAACAACGTGAAGCGCGTCATCCGGGCGCTTGAACGCGCCTCAGGCGCGGCCGAAAGCGGGGGCCTGCGCGATTTTTCCGGGACTTTTGAGGCCCGGCCGAGATACGACGCGCGCATCGTCAGGCTTGTGGCCGACAGGGACGCGCTCTACGCGCGCATCGAGAAGCGGGCCGAGGCTTTCTTTGAAGCCGGGCTCGTGCGTGAAGTGCGCGGGCTGCTTGATAGCGGGGTCCCGGCGGACAGCACGGCGATGCAGGGCATAGGCTACAAGGAGGTCGTGGCCATGCTCGGCGGGGAATATGGCGAGGCCGAGGCCTTGAGGCTCGTCAAGCAGAATTCCAGGCGTTACGCGAAACGGCAGGAGACATGGTTCAAGCGGTATACGGGGGCGGAACTTGTAGTCGAAAACACCACAAGTGGAAATTTTATGCAAAACTTGCGGTATTAATCCAGTAAGGCTGCCGATTGGCCATAAGCTTACGGGACGTACGTGGAACAGGCAGCCGTAAAAAATTTTACATGATTATGTAAAAAAATTGAAAGATTATAGCCACTGCCTGCCTGAAAAATGATAAAATCATTTGCAGTCCTCATGTTGCGTGAATAGTATTGGAGAGTGGAGATGACTAAAAAGAGAACCCTGAGAGTTTTATTCGCGTTGTTTGTTTCTATCGCGCTTGGCGCCATGCTTCTTGGCGGGTGCGCGGAGCCTGAGCCGGAACCGGAACCCGAGCCCGAGCCGGAACCCGTCGTCGTGGCGCCGGAGCCCGAACCCGAGCCTGAACCCGAGCCGGTTTTCACCTTGTCGCTGTCCGGCCTGGAGGTCGAAGAGGGCGACGACCGCCTGAACCTGCGGCCATTGTCGGTAAAGATCGAGAACACGCCGGAATCGCGGCCGGCGCTCGGGATAACGCGCGCCGACGTCGTCTACGAGACGATAACGGAGGGCGGGATAACGCGTTTCAACGCCCTGTTCCAGAGCGACGTGCCGGAAAGCATCGGCTCTGTCAGGAGCGCGCGCAATTCCGACATTTCGATAGTGCCCGAATACGACGCGATTTTCGTGTTCAGCGGCACGAACAGCCTGGTATGGGCGGACCTGGGGAACACCTGGATCAATTACATGGAAGAGGGCACCGCGGGAAAGGCGCTTTACCGCGTGAACCACAAATACGGGCCTCACAACCTCTACCTCAATACGGAGCTCGCGTATGAGCGGGCAATGGAGAGAGGGTATTCCCTGGGCACGCAGTGGCCGAAGGGCCTTGAATTTGGCGAGAACGACACGTCGGGGTTCGGCGACGAAGATGACGCGGTCAGTATCTTCGTGCCTTACAGCGCGTCCATCTTTGACGTCACGTGGGAATACGACAAGGCATCGGGCACGTACCTGCGCTTCATCAGGGACGAAGCGCAATGCGACGAGGGCAGGGAAGAGGACGAGGAGCAAGGCGCGCAGATCGCGGCCGACAATGTCGTTTTCCTGTCTGTCCCGTATGTGCCGGCGCCAATGGTGCCCGAGAAGGGCCAGACCTACAACCTCGACATGACGGGGTCAGGGGATGCCATCGTCTTCCGCGACGGGCTGCGCTTTGACTGCAAGTGGCGTACCGACGGCACCCATCCGCCCATCTTCGAGGATTCTTCCCGCAACCAGATACTGCTGAAACCGGGCAAGACCTGGTTCCAGGTTCCAAGGGATATCACGGAGATAGTCGTGTTGACGGGACATCCCGACCTCGACGAGCCCGTGGACGACGAACTTGACGAAGAAGCCGAAGCCGCGGCCGAACAGGCCTACCAGGAAGCCAGCGAAGCCGATGTCAACGAATAAAGGCCTGCCCGGCGGCGGGATGCCTGGTTTTCCTTCGCCGGGGTGACAGGTTTCTACGGGTAGCTGGGGATGGCGGACGCACGCGATATTCGCATACATAACAAGAGCGACAAGCCCGACAACATCGTCCTGAAAGAGACGCTGACGGAGGAGCAATGCGCGGGGATAGAGGCGGAGCTGCCCGCGTTTTTGCGCGGCTTCTTCGTGTACCTCAAAGCCTCGTTGCTGCCGCTGTCGCGGCTCGCGTACCTGCGCGACATCAGGTTTTTCCTCAATTACCTTATCGCCGGGACGGACCTGACCGCGGCGGGGAAGCCCAGGGAAATCAAGCAGGGGGAGCTGGCAGCCGTCACCGCCGCGGACGTCAACATATATCTCGACTACCTGCGAAAGTACAAGGTCGAGCGCGACGACGGGGTATATATCTACCACAACGACAACAAGAGCCTCGCGCGCAAACGCAGCTCGATCTCGGTGCTTTTCAAGTACCTGTACCGCGACGGGCTGATAGGGAAGAATATCACGGACGGGTTTGACCCGATCAGGCTGCCGAAGGCCGGGGACAAGGAGATAAAGCATCTTGAGGAAAACGAGATCATGCTCATGCTCGACGCCGTTTCAAGCGCCGAGGGGCTGACAAAAAAGGAAAAGCAGTACTGGGAGAAGACGAAGCTGCGCGACCGCGCCATGCTGCTGCTCTTCCTCACATACGGCCTCAGGCTGTCGGAGCTTCAGCAGCTCAATACAGGCTCTTTCAACTTTGGCCGCGGCGAGTTCAAGATCTACCGGAAGCGCGGCAAAGAGGCCATGATGCCGATCTCAGACACGGTCTTCCGCGCCGTGAGGGCATATCTCGACACCGAGAGGCCGGCGCCGCTAAGCCCGGACGGGCCGGACGCCGACGCGCTGTTCCTGTCCCTGCAGGGCAGGCGCATGACCGAGCGGCAGATCCGCCAGATCGTGAAGAAGTATACGAGCATTGCCCTTGGCATCGGCAGGGACGAGGGCTACAGCCCTCACAAGCTCCGCGCCACGACGGCTACAAGCCTTATCGAACGGGGCAATTCGATCTATGACGTGCAGGAGCTCCTGAGCCACGACAACATCACGACTACGCAGCTCTACGCGGCGCACAGGAAGGGCGCGAAGCGCGAGCTGATAAAGGACCTGGAGTGGGACGAGAAATGACAGGGGAATGACAGGGGAATGACAGGGAATAATTCACAGGGCATGACAGGGGAAAGCGCTGCCGGCAAGGACTGGTTGCGGGGCTTCGGGATAGGGGAGGCGGTTTCCGCGCTGGCGGACGAATGCGAGGCGGCGCTGAAAGGGCGCTTCGCGGCGCTCGGAAAGTCCTGCGAGGCCAACCAGTACAAGGTGCTGGCGGCGTTCAAGAAAAACCGGCTTTCCGACACGCACTTCGGCTTCGCGACAGGATATGGGTATGACGATCCCGGGCGCGCCGTGACCGAGCGCGTCTTCGCCGACGTATTCGGCGCGGAGGCGGCGCTCGTGAGGACGCAGATAGTGAACGGCACCCACGCGCTTTCCATAACGTTTTCCGGCATACTGAGGCCCGGGGACAAGCTCCTGTACTGCACCGGCGCGCCCTATGACTCGCTTTGGGCCACGGTCGGCCTTGGCGGCGCGGGGGAAGGGCAGGGCGCCCTGGCTGAATTCGGCATCGGCTATGTCGAGGCCGGGCTCGCCCCTGACGGGGGCTTTGGCTACGCGGCAATCGAGGCGGCCCTGAAGGATCCCTCTGTGCGGATGGCGGCCGTCCAGCGCGCGACGGGATACAGCGAACGCCCCGCGATCACGGTGGGCATGATCGCGGAATGGGCCCGGTTCGTCAAGGAGAGGCGGCCGGATGTCGTCCTCATGGCGGACAATTGCTACGGCGAGTTCCTCGAGCCCCTGGAGCCGACGGACGCCGGCGTCGACATCATGGCGGGTTCCCTTATCAAGAACCCGGGCGGGGGGCTCGCGCTCTCGGGCGGCTATGTGGCCGGGCGCGCGGATCTCGTGGAAAAGGTCTCCTGCCGCCTGACATGCCCCGGCATAGGCGGGGAGTGCGGGCTTACTTTCGGGCAGACGCGCACGATGCTGCAGGGGCTTTTCCTGGCGCCGCGCACGGTGACGGACGCGCTGAAGGGCGCCATGCTCTGCGGCGCGGTCTTTGAACGCCTGGGGTTCCACGTGTCCCCCGGCGCAGGCGGCGAGCGCAGCGATATCATAGAAACGGTCCGCCTCGGCAGCCCAGAGGCCCTGGTCGCGTTCTGCCGCGGCATACAGGCTGTCTCGCCCGTCGACGCCTTCGTGGACCCGGAGCCGGGGGACATGCCCGGCTATGGGGACAAGGTCATCATGGCGTCGGGCGCCTTCGTGACGGGATCGTCCATCGAGCTGTCCGCCGATGGCCCTCTGCGGCCGCCCTACAATGTGTATTTCCAGGGCGGCCTGACCTACGAGCACGCCAAGCTCGGCGTGATGGGCGCCGCCCAGCGGCTGGCAGACGAAGGCTTCGCCACGCTGCCTTGACGGAACGCATCGGGGACGGAACACAAAAAGAACCGTCCCAACTGTGTTCGCCCGCCGGCAAAAAACAGGGTGTATTGCCTGAAGCTCCAAATGATGTATAATAATGTCCCGGCAGCAAAGCATTTGGCGCCGGGGGATAGTAAGCAAAATGACAGACAACAATACTGAACCGACCACGAATACGGGAAAGGGCGCCCGCGTCCAGAAAGCCTTCAAGTACCTGAAGATCGCTGTCTTTATCGCGATCATCGCGGGAATCCCGCTGACGATTTTCCTCAAATACCCGGACTTCGGGCATATCCTGACCGACCGCGACGCGCTCAGTGCCTTCCTTGCGGAAAACGAAGGCCAAAACGCGATTATTTATTTCGTGATCGTCGTCCTTACCGTGGCGATAGGGCTTCCCATCGGGCAGGTCATCAATTTCGCGGGGGTGTTCATATTCGGGGCGCCCTTGACATACGCGCTGTCGATCGGCGGCACGGCTGTCGGCACCTTCGTCGCGTTCAATATCGCGCGGTACCTGGGCAAGGAATTCGTCATCATGATATTCAAGGAAAAGAATGTCGAGAAATTCACGAAGATGCTGGATACGAGCAAGGCCTATGTCGCCATTGTCCTGATTTACCTGATACCCGGCTTCCCCAAGGACATCTTCACCTACGCGGCCGGCCTGTCGAGCCTGCGTTCCCTGCCGTTTACCCTGACGGCCGTGGCCGCGCGCAGCCCCGCGATGCTGGCCACCATGCTCTTCGCGCACTTCATCAGCACGGAGAACTATGTCGGCGTCGGCGCCGTCTTCGCAGTGGTCGCCGCGTTCCTGATATTCGTGGTCGTCAAGCGCAAGCGGCTGTTTTCCTATATCGAAGGCCTGCACGAAAAACTCAAGCGATGAGGGCAGTCCCGCTGCGATTTGATTGTTTCGCGGGATTGCTTGCTCAAGGCAAGCCGCATGGTTTACATAAATATCCTACGGTAAAGGCATGACATACAATAGCGGGGCATGGCGCTGATTCGGATGAATATTTTCAAGAACTGGTACGGCCGGGAACCGAAGAGGGAGATACGGAAGGACACGCCGCCGAAAGAGGGGATCGCGTTGTTCTTTGACGTATTGCTGCGCCAGTTTTGGGAGCTCTGCAAGCTGAATCTGGTCTTCATCCTGTTTTGCCTGCCGGTCGTGACGATACCGGCCGCGTCGGCCGCGATGAGCAGGATCGTTTTCATGATGCTGATGGACAGGCCTGTTTACGTATACAGCGGCTTCATGGCCGCGTTCAAGGCCGAATGGCGCCGCGCGAGCCTTGCGGGGCTGATATACTTCCCTGTGCTTGGAGCGACAGTCTTTGGGCAGTATTACTGCCTGAATGTTTCGGGGAATGTTTTTCTGTACTGCATCCTGATGCTCGCGTGCGCCTTGACGCTCATGGCAGGGTTTTACCTGTTCCCCATGCTCGCCATGCTCGATATGGGCCTGAAAGGGATTTTCCGCAATGCCATCCTGATGACATTCCTGAGGATGCCGCAAAACATCCTGGCATTGATCCCCGTCGCCCTTTTTGCCTTGGCTGTATGGTTGTTCTTGCCGCCGGCGATAATGGCGCTTATCATGGTGTTTTTTTCGCTGTCAGGGCTTATAACGAATTTTTGCGCGTATACGGGCCTGAAAAAATACGTGTTCAAGGACGGGCCGCTATGAACCGGGGCAGGAATTCGGCGTTTGCCGAAAGCAGCTCATCGAGCATCGCTTTTGCCGCGGTGGCCGAAGGCACGAGCGGGTGCAGCGTCAGCGCCTGGAGCGCCGCGCCGTAGTCGCCGCGGGCCCCGGCCTCTACCGTGAGCTGCTCGTACGCCTTGACCAACTGCACCAGCCCCCGCACCTTTAGCGGCATATGGCCGAGGGCGACAGGCGTGGCGCCGCCGCGGCCGATCACGCAGTTGCGCTCGATGACGGCATCCTCCGGAAGGTCAAGGTTTGTGTCGCCGTTCTTCACGCAGACGACCTGTACGTCGCGCTTGTCGTTGAAAATCGAATCTATAAGGCCGCAGGCGGCATCCGAGTAGCGCGCGCCGCCCCGGGCTGAAAGCTGCGGCGGCTTTGTGTCCAGGCCCGGGTCTTGATAAAGCGAGAAAAGCTCTTCCTCCGTCCTTTTGACCACCTCGCCCCTTACCCCCTCCTGCGCGGCCTGCCTTTGGCATTCGTCAAGCATTTCGCTCTTGAGATAGTAATATTTCAGGTAGCTGATGGGCAGCATGCCAAGCGACCTGTAGAATTCTTCTCCCAGGGCCAGGTCAGGGATGTTTTTCATGGTACCGCCGGCATCGTGGGCGCGTGAGACAACCGTGCCTGTCACGTCCTCCCCGCGCACGAGGACCTTCTGCGCCCAAAGCAGATGGTTGAGGCCGACAAAGTCGCAGTAAACGTCCTCGGCAGGCAAGCCCAGGCTGTCCGCGATATCGTTTTGCATGCCTATGGCGCAGTTGCACAGCCCGATCGCCTTGACGCTGGTATAGCGCAGGACCGTCTCGGTAATGATGCCGGAAGGGTTCGTGAAGTTGACGAGCAGGGCATCCGGGCAAAGCTCTTCGATGTCGCGGCATATGTCCAGCATGGCGGGTATGGTCCGGAGCGCTTTCGCGAAACCGCCCGGGCCTGTCGTCTCCTGCCCGACGCAGCCGTATTTCAGCGGTATGCGTTCATCCCTGATACGCGCGTCGAGCCCGCCTGTGCGGAACTGGGCAATAACGAAATCCGTGCCGGGGAGCGCGGCCCGCCGGTCAAGCGCCGTCATGATATCTATGCCGCATCCGGATTTCCTTGCCATCCGTTTTGCCAGCCCGCCGACGATTTCGAGCTTTTCACGGCCTTCAGGTATGTCGACCAGCCATATCCCGCCGACCGGGAGGCCGGGCGTCCGTGCGATAAAGCCTTCGATCAGCTCGGGCGTATAGCTTGAGCCGCCGCCGATGACAACGATCTTCAGTTTGCCGTCTTCCATCCTGCCCTCCAGTCCAGTGCCGTGTCACGCTTAAACCCTTGCGTTCGCGGCAGCCAGGTATAACACGGCGCTAGCCGCAAGTCTCGCCAATGACGAGCTCTGTGTCAAAGACTATGGTCTTTGGCGGCGCTTCGGGCTCCTCGATCGAATTCACGAGGAGGCGGACCGCTTCCTTGCCTATCTCGAACAGCGGCTGGCGCATGGTCGTGAGTTTTGGGAAAACGATGTCGCGCGAATCCGGGACGTCCCCGTCAAAGCCGATCAACGCCATGTCGCCCGGCGCAGAGAGGCCGTGTTCGAACAACGCGCGCAGTATGCCGTATGCGGCCTTGTCGGCTCCGGCAAAGCACGCTTCGGGCACGTTGCCTTGTTCTATAAGCCCCCGCATCTTTTCATAAGCGGTCTTTTCCCCAAAATCGGCATAAATGACGGCGCCTTCCGTCGGCAGGGAATAGTCCTCCATTGCCTTGATAAAACCGTTCAGCCGCTCTTCCGAGACATTGTAGTCCATATCGCCCGTAAAATGCGCGATGTTTCTGTATCCGCGCTCGATCAGGTGCGTCGTGGCCCGATAAGCCCCTTTGTGGTTGTCCACCTGGACCTTGTTGAAGACCTTGCCTTTGATGTCGCCCTCGATCAGCACATAGCGCGGGGCTTTCCTGATGATTTCATAGAACAATTCGCGCGAGCGGCTGCCGTAAGCGATCACGCCGTCAGCCCGTCCATGGATATAGTAGCTCACGTACTTTAGCTTGATCTTGGAATCGCCGGCGCCGCTGCAGAAAATAATGTTGTAATCAAGCTCTTCGGCCATGTTCTGCATGCCCGAAATCAGGTCAAAGAAAAACGAATCGCAGAGGCTGTCCATGACGACGCCGATCGTGCGTGTCCTCTGCGTAGCCAGCGAACGCGCGATTTCGTTGGGGACATAGTTGTGCTTTTTTATCACTTCCAAAATCCTTGCCCTGTTTTCGGGGCTCACGCCCGGCTTGTCGTTGAGTACGCGGGATACCAGCGCGCGCGAAACATTTGCCTCGTTCGCGATTTCAAGTATGGTCGTCATCGCAGCCCTCCTTTCCTGACAAGTATAACACCGCATAAATCGATTTACAATGATAATCCTTTGAAAAATGGGTGTTGACATTGTAAATCCGTTTTGATAGCATGGTGTCGATGTAAATCGTTATACATTCACGCGACTATTTGGAGGTAAACATGATGGAAAAGAAACCGCTCGCCTTGTTGTTGGCCATTCTGATGGTAATGGCGCTTGCCGTCACAGCATGTTCATCGCCCGGGTCCGCCAAGGGTTCAGACGACGGGCAAACCACGATCAATCTATGGGACAATTTTATCAGCGAAACGGAAATAACAAACATATGCACAGAGGAATTCATCGAGGAGTACACCGCAGCTCACCCGGACGTAAAAATCGAACGCCATGTGCTTGAGGACTCGGCGTACAAGTCGAAACTGCTGACGGAGTTTTCCGGCTCTGCCTCGAATATCGATGTGTTCGCGTACTGGGGCGCGGGCCGCGCCGGGGACCTGGTCGATGCCGGCAAGCTGCTGTGCCTCGACAGCTATCTGGAACCGGACCAGGTAGCCGCGTTCAAGCCGGGATCGGAGATGAACTTCCTGTACGACGGAAAGCTCTATGGCGTGCCCCAGGCGTCATGGATGCTGGTCCTGTACTGCAACAACGAGCTTTTTGAGCAATATGGCGTGAAACTGCCCGGGACATATGACGAACTGCTGGATGCGTGCAAGGCTTTCGCGGCGACTGACGTCTGCCCGATCGCGCTTGGCGGCGGCAAGGACGACGCGTGGCTGGCGGCCTTCGTGTACGAGGGGCTGGCCAACCGCCTGGTAGGGGCCGAAGACGAAATGGCAGTCCTGAACTCGCTGTCCGGCTTCGCAGGCAACCCGGGGTTCAGCGAAGCGGCGGCAAAGATGATCGAGCTGCAGGCGGCCGGCGCGTTCGGCAGGAACCCGCTTGAAATCGACGAGGGCACGGCGGACGCGCAGTTTATATCCGGTGCCGCCGCGATGCGCCTGAACGGAAGCTGGTTTACCGACGGAATCTATTCTGACGAGGAGTCGGTAGTCGCGGGCAAGGTCAGCGCGCTGCCATTCCCGATGGTTGACGGAGGGAAGGGCAAGCCTACCGACTATGTAGGCGGGTTCATCGACGGGTATTTCATCAACAAGGAGACCGCCAACCCCGAAATCGCCGTGGACTTTGCCTACGGCCTGAGCGTAGCGATGTGCAAGGCGGCGCATGAAACAGGCGAGGGCTTTACGGCCTATACATACCCTGTGGATGAAAGCGGGCTCCCGCCGCTTGCCGTGGAATTGGCGGACCTGGCGGACCGGATGGACGAAGGGGTGCTGGCCTGGGATACATTCCTGCCGGGCGACCTGGCCGACATACACCTCAACGCATGCCAGGCGCTCCTCGGCGCCAACAGCGACGTACAGAAGTTCATGGACGCGTACCAGGAAATATTCGGGTAGCGGTTTCCAGCAGCCTCCGGGGGCCGTTTGGCAAAACAGCCCCCGGCTGCCTTGGATTGGCAATGGACAAGATACTGTCAAACAAAAGGGTAATAGCCCTGTTCGTGCTGCCGGCGCTCGTGGTCTTCCTCGCGGTGGCGATCGTCCCGCTGTTTATTACAGGGTACTACAGCCTGTTCGACTACAACGGCTTCAATAAAATCACGAGCGAGGACTTCGTGGGCCTTGCGAATTATGCCAAACTCTTCACGGGCGACCCGTACTTCCTGATCGCGCTGAGGAATACGGCAATCCTGGTTGTCGGCTCCGTGTGCGTCCAGCTGCCCATAGCCTTCCTGCTTGCCAACAGGCTGGCAAAGGGCGTGCCGGGCGAAAAGGTGTTCCGGACGATCTATTTCATACCGGTCGTCATCGCTTCGACTATTATCGGCAAATTGTTTTACTATGTCTTTTCCGCCGACATCGGGATGCTGAACGCGATCATACGCGCTTTTGGCGCTCACGACTTCTATTTCAACTGGCTGTCCAACCCGGCGACGGCATTCTTGTGCGTCACGTTCGCGGCCGTATGGCAGTTCATCGGCTATCATATGCTCATAATGTACGCCGGCATCAAGTCCATTTCGCCCGATTACCATGAAGCGGCGATGATCGACGGCGCGTCGGGGGCGCAGGCCACGTGGCATATCACCATCCCGCTCCTGTCCCCGGTCATCAAGACATGCGTCATACTTGCGACTGTCGGATCCGTGACCACATATGACATAGTGGTGTCGATGGTCGGTTCGGGCACGGTCAGCGAGACGGAGGTGCCCGCGACCTTGCTCTGGCAAAACCTGTTCAAGGGCAGGATGGTCGGCTATGGCAGCGCGCAGGCGTTCTTCCTGGTGCTGCTGTGCCTGGCAGCGACCTGGGTGATAATAAGGCTGTTCAAGAACTCGGACGAGAACGCCTCGATGCAATGAGGGTATGGGGAAAGCGTAATGGGTAGACGGTCATGAACAAAAAGCTTGGGACGGCGCTCATAGTCATAGGGCTATCGTTATTCGCCTTCGTGCAGCTTTTCCCGCTGTACTGGCTGTTCATGTTCTCGGTGAAGACGAACACCGATATCCTGCTGAGCAGGAACATACTCGGGTGGCCGGACGTATTCCATTTCGAGAACTACGTCACCGTCCTTCTGCGTTCGTCGATACCGAGGTACCTGCTCAATTCCGTGATATATTCGGGCGCCACGGTCTTTATAGTCGGGCTTTTGTCCACAATGGCGTCCTATGCCATCACCCGCCTGAAGTGGAAGCTTTCGGGCGTCGTCTACATGGTTTTCGTCATCGGCATCATGATCCCCTTGCAGGCCGCGCTGCTACCGCTTTACCAGGTACTGGAGGCGACCAATATGCGCAGCGTCCCTTATGTGGGGCTGATCGTCGTGTACTCGGCGTTCGCCATCCCCATGAGCATATTGATCCTGACCAGTTTTTTCAGGGCCATACCAAAGGAGTTGGAAGAGGCGGCTTTCATCGACGGCTGCGGCATCATCGGCGCGTTTTGGCGCATCATGGTCCCGCTCATCATGCCGGCGCTGGCCACTGCGAGCATCTTCACGGTCATGAACACCTGGAACGACCTCCTGCTGGTCCAGACATATGTCGACGTGAACGCCTACAAGACCATTACGGTTGGCGTGCTGGATTTTACTGGCTTGCACAACGTTAAGCTGGGCCTGATCGGGGCGGGGCTCGTGACGGCCACCATCCCGGTCATAGGCATTTACATTTTTTTCAGCGAAAAGATACAGCAAAGCCTTCTGCAGGGGGCGATCAAGGGATGAGAGAAGGGCATTCGGGCAAAGGGTCCATACTTGGAATAGACCAGGGTTCCTCCAATACGCGCGCGGCAGTCATGGATACCGGCGGGAATGTCCTGGGCTACCACAGGACAGACGGCTGCTATTTCACGGTTGACGGGATCGAGAACGCCGTACGCCTGATAATGGAAGCGGTCGGGGCTGCCCTCGACGGCGCCAGCCTTGACATCGGCGACATTGATATAATCGCTGCCGGCATCAACGGCGTTGACTGGGACGGCAGCGAGGAATATGTGCGTGGCGAGCTGGACAAGCATTTTCAAGGCAAGGAAACCATTGTATGCAACGATTGCGAGATAGCTTATTTTGGAGGCTCCTTGAACCCTGTCGGCGCCGTGCTTTGCGCGGGCACAGGGATCAATGCCGCGTTCTTCGCCCCCGGAGGCAGGAAATTCGTAATGGGCGACTATTTCAAGGCCGCGCTGCAGGGTGGCACCGGCATCACGAACACCGCTATCGAGGCCGTGTTCGAATCCGACCTGGGGGTGTTGCCAAAGACAAGGCTTACGAAGCTTTTCCTCGATTTTTCCGGGAAATCAAGCATTCCCGAACTTTTGGAGACATACGTGATCTCAGAGGTCTTTTCAAAAGAGATAAAATCATTGGCCCCGAAAATCATCGAGATAGCCGACGATGGCGACGAGGTCGCGAAGGGCGTGCTGTCGGCATTCTCCGATGGCGTGTGCTCATGCTTTATTGCCGCGATGAAGAAAATGGGCATGCTGGGGCTGGATTGCGACATTGTGCTGGCAGGCAGCATCCTTATGGGGAGGGAAAACGGCCTGACTGCCATGATCGCGGAGAACCTGATAAAGTCCGCGAAGAACGCGAATGTCAAAGGCGCCGCATTCGAGCCTGCCGTAGGCGCGTGCATTCTGGGCGCGATGAAAAAAGCGATGGTTTTTGACGCCAGGGCCATGGAAAACGTGGCGGCCTCGGCCGAGAGGTTCGGGCTGACAAGGCTTTCGCCTTCCATGAAAAAGGTATAGGGACGGGAGCGCCAATGGCAAGCATCGCGTTCAGGAATATTTCCAAGACATACCCAAACGGCGTGGCCGCAGTAAGCGATTTCGACCTCGTGGTAAACGATACCGAATTTGTCGTCCTGGTGGGGCCGTCGGGCTGCGGGAAGTCCACGACGCTCAGGATGGTCGCGGGGCTTGAAGAAATCACGGAAGGGGAGCTGTATATCGGGGACAGGCTGGTAAATGAAGCGCTGCCCAAGGATCGGGACATAGCCATGGTATTCCAAAACTACGCGCTTTACCCGCATATGACGGTATACAGGAACATGGCGTTCGGGCTTTTGATGCGCAGGGTACCGAAGGACGCGATAGACGTGAAAGTCAGGGCGGCGGCAAAAATCCTCGACATAGAGTACCTGCTCAACCGCAAGCCCAAAGAGCTGTCGGGCGGGCAACGCCAACGCGTGGCCCTGGGCAGGGCGATAGTCCGGGATCCGGCCGTTTTCTTGCTGGACGAGCCGCTGTCAAACCTGGACGCGAAGCTGCGGGCGTCCATGCGCGCCGAAATCACGAAACTGCACAAGGACCTGGGCGCGACATTCGTCTATGTCACGCACGACCAGACGGAGGCCATGACGATGGGGGACAGAATCGTCGTCATGAAGGACGGTTTTATCCAGCAGGTCGACAGCCCTCAAAACCTGTACAGGCGCCCCGCGAACCTGTTCGTGGCGGGGTTTATCGGTTCGCCCCAGATGAATTTTGTCGATGCCTCCATCGGCTTGGAGGGCGATGGCTTCTTCGCCGCCTTCGGGCAATCGCGCGTATCGATACCGGAAAGCGCGATGGCGGCCGGCATATGCGAAAAATACCTGGGCAAGCCGGTAGTGCTGGGTATCAGGCCGGAATCCATCAGCGAAAGCCCCGGGCGCCCGGAAGGCCATGCCCGGCTGGACGGGCGGGTCGACCTCGCGGAGCTGGTGGGCGCCGAAAAGTATGTCTACTTCACCTGCGAGGGTTCGGGCTTTGTCGCGAAAGTCCCGGGCACAAGCCGTTTGGCAGAAACGAACAACGTCACGTTCACGGTCGACTGCGACAAAATACACCTGTTTGACAAAGAGACAGGGCAGGCTGTCAGCGGCGCTCGAAACATTTAAATAGAGCGTATCTTGCGCAGGCCCGGCCCTGGCCGGCGGGACGCCGAGGGCGGCGTCCCCTACGGGTTGTCCCGGCTCGGTCGAAATCCAAAATAATAGAAGATTGCCAGGAATTCAACCAAGAGTCAAGGAATCTTGGCTTTAAACCATGAGTCAAGGAAGCTTGGCTTTAAACCATGAGTCAAGGAAGCTTGGCTTTCCCTATTGACAAACAAAGAGAGGCGTGTATTATAGGGGGTAGGGGTATGAGGTATACGCCCGGCGATAGGGCACGGGGGTATGCACGGGACGGCGGACACCGAGGTATCCGAAAGACGGCAGGGCGCGGGGCATGCGGCATCACGCGAGCGATAGGGCACTGAGGCATGCGAAGCGGGCACGGCTTTGAGCGAACCGGCCCCGCAGGCAGCTTATTGGAAAGATGGCGATACAGCCAAATTGGAAAGATGGCGATACAGCCAAATTGGAGAGATGGCGATAAAGCTAAAAGAGGTATGGAAATGGATCAACCAGTAAAACAATGTATCGACGTCAACGCCGTGACAAAGCGCCTTCGAAGGATCGAGGGGCAGGTGCGGGGCTTGATAAAGATGATAGAGGGCGACAAGCCCTGCGAGGACATCCTCATACAGATCGGGTCTGTCAAGGCGGCGCTGCACAAAACAGGGCAGGTCATCCTGGAGGGGCATCTGCATCATTGCGTCATAGACGGCATAAAGAGCGGACAGGACGAGGAGACGATCAGGAAGCTCTCCTCCGCGCTCGAGCAGTTTTCGCGAATCGGGTAGGCGGCGGCGCGGTTTACATAAATTATTGACGGTAATGGCATTCTGTGATGGTTGAGTATAGTATTGAATGGTGGAATCATGATAAAGATATTTGATTTTTTGGCAAGCCTGAAAGTGACGATCGTCGGCGGGGCGCTTCTCGTGGCGAGCCTCGTCATAATGCTTGCGACGGGCGGATCCATACACGGGCATGGCGGCGGGACGGGCGGCATTGTTTTCGATCCGGCGTGGATAACAGTGGTTCTATGCGGGATCCCGATCTTATACAACGCGGTCTATGCGCTCTTCATTGAAAAAATGATTTCCGCGGCGCTGCTCATATCAATCGCGATGGCAGCGTCAATCGTTATCGGGGAGGTGTTTGCCGCCGGGGAGGTCGCCTTCATCATGGCCATGGGCGGCATACTGCAGGGCATGACCCTGGAACGCGCGAGGAAAGGCATCAAGAAGCTCATCAGCCTCGCGCCGGAAACTGGGCGGCGGATCGTGGACGGGGCGGAGGAAACAGTCCCGGCGGAGCAGATAAATATCGGCGACATCCTGCGCATCCTGCCGGGCGAGTCCATCCCGGTCGATGGCGAGATAGTGGCCGGGAACACGTCTATCGACCAGTCGACAATCACGGGCGAATCGCTCCCCGTGGACAAGGGGCAGGGCGACGGGGTGTATTGCGGGACGATCAACCGCTTCGGCTCGATCGATATACGGGCCACCGAGGTGGGCGAGGATTCCTCGCTGCAGAAGCTCATACGGCTTGTAAGCGAGGCAGACAACAAAAGGGCGCCGACGCTGCGCATCGTGGACAAATGGGCGGCGTGGCTGGTGCCGATCGCGCTTGTCATCGCCATTGTCACGTTTATTATTACCGGCGACATAGTGCGTGGCGTCACGATCCTCGTGGTTTTTTGCCCCTGCGCGCTCGTGCTCGCGTCCCCGACGGCTATCATGGCCGCTGTCGGGCAGGCGGCAAAGCACGGCGTCATCGTCAAAAGCGGCGAGGCGCTCGAAAAGATGGGGCACGCGGATATCGTCGCCTTCGACAAGACAGGGACGCTCACGCGAGGCGAGCTGTCGGTCAGCGACATCGTCTCGTTCGACGATCGCATGCCGGAGGATGGGCTGCTCGGGATAGCGGCTTCGGCGGAAGAGCGCTCGGAGCACCCGCTTGGGAAAGCGATCTGCGCGTTCGCGAAAGAAAGAGGTGTCGCGTTTGAGGATGCCGAAGATTTCCGGATGATGCCCGGGAAAGGCGTCTGCGCCACGGTCGGCGGCGAGGCTTGCCTCTGCGGGAACGCCGCCTTGCTGGCCGACTACGGGGTCGGGATTGGAAGCATGGCGCAGGAGGCGCTTGAAAAACTGCGCGACCAGGGGAAGGCGACCATCATCATAGCCGCGGGCGGCGCAGCCATCGGGGTCATCGCGCTCTCCGACCGGCCGAGAAGCGATATAAAGCCGATGATCGAGGAACTCCGCAGGGCAGGCGCCGAGGCGGTGCTGCTCACGGGCGACAACGCCCGGACAGCGGAGTACTTCGCGGGCCAGGCCGGCATCGGGCGGATTCACTCGGAGCTCCTGCCGGCTCAAAAGGTCGACCGCATAGAAGGGTTCCAGAAGGAAGGCCACAGCGTGTGCATGATCGGGGACGGCGTGAACGACGCGCCCGCGCTGAAGCTAGCGAACGTCGGGATCGCCATGGGAAGCATGGGGAGCGATATCGCCATCGAGGCCGCCGACATCGCCCTGATGGGCGACGACATCGCGAAAATCCCGTACCTGAAACGGCTCTCGCTGGCGACAGTCAGGCTAATAAAGACCAATATCACGCTCTCGATGTGCATCAATTTCGCCGCGATCGCGCTGGCAGTCGCCGGCATCCTGGGGCCGGTCACCGGCGCGCTCTGGCACAACGCCGGATCCGTGCTCGTAGTGCTCAACGCCGCGCTCCTGTACGACCGGGACTACTTGAAAGGATGACATAATGCCAAGGGGACGGTTCATTTGGCACGCGCGGAGGGGATGGTTCGAAACCACTGAAAAAGCCCCTTCATCCCCAGATGTTTCGAGCGATGTTTCGAGCGACACGAGATATTCTCTTGCTAAAGCCAGTGAGAGAGCTATCTTTTGGCACTTTTTTTCGGTTATGAACGATTTTTACGCCGAATTTTGCTGTTTTTCCACTTTTTTCGGCTTTTTTTGCGATAAAATCGTTCACAACCGCAATTTTTTGCCACAATTCATGAGTTTTACTGTCTTACCTCTTCTGGCGGTTCATTTGGCACGCGCGGGGGATGGTCACTGCGACTTGCGGCTGCATTACGGAGGTTTTAATGGAAGGAGGATATCGGCATGCATGACTTGAAGGATTTCGACTTTGACAAAAGGGCGTCAAGGTATGACCGCTCCATGGGGAAAGGGGTCCGGCGTTTTTACGCATTATTGATCGAACAGGTTGAACTGTTCCCGGGCGCGGACGTTTTGGACGTCGGTTGCGGGACGGGGGCGCTGCTGCGCAAAATGGCGGATACATGCCAGATCAACGGCTACGGCATCGACATATCGGAAAACATGGTTGCCGAGGCCAGGGCGAAATGCCCGGACATGGATATACAGGTATCCAGGTGCGAGTCCATGCCGTTTGAAACCGGGGCATTTGACATTGTCACGGCCTGCCTGGCATACCATCACTTCGCCGACAAGGAAGGCTTCGCGATGGAGGCGGCAAGGCTCCTGAAGCCCGGCGGCGCGTTGTATATCGCAGACCCGCGCTTCCCGCTTATTGTTCGCAAATTCGTGAACGGCTTGTTCAAGCATCTCAATACTGCCGGCGAAATCAATACATCTCAAGAGATTTTTGAATGCCTCGGCAAATACGGGTTTTCACCGGACGGACATGTCTATGACGGCTTCGCGCAGGCAGTGAAGCTTGTGCGCGGCCAGGGGGAAGGGCGTCGATGCTAGCGAGCGTTTTTTTGGCTTATTAATACGTCACGATAGTAGCCTCCAGGTAGTAGTCACCAAGGCCGGATAGCCGTTCTTTATTGCGAAAACATTACAAATAAACGATTGTTCGCGTTTTCGCTTGACACGCGAACGCGAGTTCCCTATACTCATAGGCAGAACAAACGTTTCGGAAAGGGCAGGATAGGGCGCGGAGGCGGGAAGCGGAGGCGAAAAATGACAAGCGAATTTTTAAAGAAATACGAAGTGACGAGGGATTTTTTGGAGAAATATGACGTGTATGCCAGGGAATTCGATGTGCAGGAACGGCTGCGCAGGCGGCGTCGGCGGAAGCTCGCGCGGTCAACAGGAAGAGGCATGGGCACGGATAAAGCCAGGGCCGGTGCCGGGACAAAACCTGCAAACAGGGCCCGGGGCAAGAAGCATGGAAGGATAAGGGCGGTTTTCGTGATAGCGGCCATATGCCTTATGACATTGCTGGCAGGGTATGTAGACGCGTATGGCAGTTTGCGTTCAGGCTCCTCCGGGATGTCATTTTCGGGGCAAGCCGCCCAGGCCGCCGAGGAGACGGTTTACAAGCGCATCATCGTCCAAAGCGGAGACACGCTGTGGGGCATCGCGGGCGAATACTCGGAGCCGTCCAAGGACATCCGCAAACTGGTCAGGGAGATTTGCGCGCTCAACGGCATCGAGCCCGGCGGCATTTACCCCGGACAGGCAATAATAGTGCCTGTGCCGGCGCATCTCGCTTAATCCGAAAAGCAAAGACGTTTTTGAGGTACCGGAGGTCGGCAGGGCGACAAAACACGCTTAGAACGCCTCTGAGGGCTTCGCGGCAAAAACATTGAAATTTCAACGTTTGTGGGCAGTCGCGGCGCAAAAGGAGGCTTTTGGCGCAAAAACCCGGCATACCACGCCAACCGCCCCAAGTAACTATTCCCAAAACATAGATTTTAGGAATAGTTGTATTGGGAGTACAGACGGTCAAAGGCCAAAGCATTCCGACAACAATTCCCAAAACATCGACCGCGTAATTTTTACAGTTGCAGACGCGGGAACCGTCCTCTTTTGTCTTACAAGACGCAGGAACCGTCCCCTTTTGTCTTACAAGACGCAGGAACCGTCCCCTTTTGTCTTACAAAACTGGAGCCAGTCCTGCAGGATGACGGTTGCGGCTTTTTCATCGATAGCCCCTT
>Ga0082212_10001689_pt1 | contig 32481 bp, 24 predicted proteins | sample TergutNt197P3_FD_71548 | JGI IMG/M metagenome (GOLD analysis project Ga0082212, IMG submission 71548) | Neocapritermes taracua P3 segment gut microbial communities from Petit-Saut dam, French Guiana - Nt197 P3 | ecosystem: Host-associated > Arthropoda: Insects > Digestive system > Gut ... | reverse complement strand
AGTAAGTGATGAAGATTTCGCCAAGATTAATTTGAAAGAAGGTAATAAATTCCCCAATTGGAACTATATTATTAATCCTCAATAAACAACGACTTGTTCAAGTTATTGTTTGACAAGTCCTTACATTGCACGTTTTATGTAGGTTTCTTTATCTCCCTGGTCTGCGTGCTTAGGCATTAGCCCTTGAGGAGCATAATTGAAAAGCTGATGCAACAAATTATGTATTTGAAGTTCCTGATATGGAGGACGTGACAGAGGTTGTAATAACGAGAAAAGCAGTCCAAAATATGGAATCGATCAAAGATTTTACTATATATTCATGTCACTAATCATCACCCAGACACGAGCATGAGCATGAAATTCCAGCACTTCGTTGTAAACACACTTCTATTTCTCTCGTTGTGCTTCAAATCACACATTGCGCTTGCAGACCCAACTCGCCAAGCTAAAGTTTTCGCCGCGAGCTTATTCCATATCAAGCCACTCGGCAGGCACCCTTGCCATTGGCTAACAGTCCCACCCACAAAGCCTGCAGCGACTCCCCCCCGCAAAGCAAGATGCTGCCTATGTTAGCCACACAAAAAAAAGAGCGTTGCGCTCTCTTTTTTCGCTTCAAATATCGCTTGACCTTGTTATTCTAGCGGTCTCTTTTTTATGGTCTGCTGCCAGCTCAGGGATAAACTTCTCAACATATACAAACAGCTCCTCATTTGTGATTGCGTCTGTCCGCCCTGATGCATACTCATTGTCAATCTCGTTCTTGATAGCAGTGACGCGCTCGTCCCGTTTTGACATTGCCTCATCGTCTTTTAGCTTGAAATAAATGTTTACCCAAGCTGCGACACCTGCAGCGCCGCTTGTCTGGTTGACCATAACCAGTATCGGCCTGTCCAGGATTTTTTCTGTGTTAAATGAGTTATATATCTCTGGATCCTTTAGCACCCCATCTGCATGAATGCCAGCTTTGGTTGTATTGAAGTCAGCGCCCATTATCGGGTATTTTTCATGGACATGGAAATCTAGCTCAGTGGCAAAAAAGTCGACCACATCATTTAATACTTCAAGCTTGAGGTTGTCCATGCCTTTCATCTGGCAAAGCAACGCAAGCATCGCCTCAAGGGAAGTGTTCCCGCAGCGCTCGCCAATGCCCAGCAGCGTGGAGCTTATGCCTCCACAGCCATGGATCCATGCAGCCACAGAGTTTGCGACGCCGAAATGGAAGTCATTGTGGCCATGCCACTCAAGCTGCCCGCTTTCGATGCCGCATTCTCCTCTAAGCTTGTCCATTATTGCAGACACGCTTCTAGGGAGCAAAGCGCTTTCATATGGCAATCCAACTCCTAATGTATCGCATGCCCGAATCTTTACCTTGAAGCCATACTCTCCGCACAAATCTTTCAAGTTCTTCACCAAGGGCACCACAAAACCGTCAAGATCCGCCCGGGTGACATCTTCAAGATGGCATCTTGGCTGAATGCCTGCTTTAAGGGACATTTCGGCAATGTCAAGGAAATTTTTCATTGTCTCGCCACGAGTAGACCTCAGTTTTTTGAAGATGTGGTAGTCTGAGCAGGACATAAGCATGCCTGTCTCGCGGATCCCAAAATCTTTTATGATTTTAAAATCCCCTTCATGGGCTCTAATCCATGTAGTGACTTGGGGAAACTCGTATCCAAGCTCAAGCGCTTGCTTCAGAGCCTTTCTGTCTGTTTCAGTGTATGGGAAGAATTCTGTCTGGCGGATTGCGCCAGTCCCATTGTCAATTTCGTTGAGAAATTTATAAATGCGTATAGACTGCGCAGGGGTAAATGCTTTCATGGATTGCTGCCCATCGCGCAACGTAGTGTCTGTGACAAATATATCGCTAGGGATGTCGCAGCCAGCCTTAAAATTCGCTACAGGCATAGAATAATACGGAAAGATATCTTTGTATAGCACAGGCGACGATGTTTCTGTGAAAGAGTGTTTCATCAATTCTTGGCGCTGGATACCACCGCATGTTAAACGGAGGGATGAATGCGCCACCTCCTTATTGAACTTAGATGCGGGCTTTTAGCATTAAAGCTTGGAACATTTGCCGCCCGCTAGCATGAAAGCCACTTCGACTATGGGATCAGTGTGTGATAGGGAATACATATTACACCCACCCCATTTTTAGCCAAAGGATTTGTGCGCAGAACTGCCCAATCACAGCTGTATCTGCTTACAAGATCCAAAGTTGGCGTAGTAACTACAGACAATTAAACATAGCGCATTGAGCGCATAAATAATTCAACATTGGTTTACTCGATTTTCAGTGCAACCCACCAGCTTAAAGCTGGCTGGCTATTGGCGAATGCCACTTCAAAGGAAGTAATTGTATTAGCACATAGTAGCACAGTTTCGAATAAAAATAAAGAGGTATTTCACTTAAAATCATGTTTTCAGCATATTTTCATGATTATTAATGCAAAAAACAAATAGATTATGCATAATTATCCATCTATGTATTTTTCAAAACAGAGCTGTATCAGCAGTCCCTGCGGCCCCTTCAATCGCCATAACAACCACGTCAGCATCCTTGCTGATTTGTTCTTCATCCTCACCCTCTATCATCACTCTAACCAAAGGCTCAGTACCAGAAGCCCTGATCACTATCCTTCCTGAATTGCTGTATTTTTCCTTCATGCTTTCAATCAAGCCCATACAATCATTTGAGCCCATGTAAGCCTCAGGATTCGATTTGTCAATTCTTGCTGTTTTTTGGACTTGGGGCAATAAGACAAACTCTTCAAGGCAATCCAGCAAACTGGCTTGGCGCTCTGCCATGATGCTGCAAAGCATTAATGCGCTGTTTATCCCGTCCCCAGTGGAATTTGCCGGCCAGTAGATCATATGGCCAGACTTTTCGCCTCCAAATACAGCATTTTCTTTTATCATCTCTTCTAGGACATACCGGTCTCCGACTTGTGAACGTAAAAGGGTGATCCCTTGTTTTTTAAGGGATGTGGCAAGCCCGCCATTGCTGAGTATCGTCGCCACCACTTTGTCGCCGGCTAGCAACCCTTTTTTCTTCAAGCTTGTTGCGACCAAATACATAGCTTCGTCCCCGTCCAGCTCACGTCCTGACCCATCAACAGCAACTACCCTGTCTCCATCTCCATCAAAAGCAAAACCAACATCTGCCCCTTTTGCGAGAACAGCCTCTGTCAATGAGGCTATATCTGTAGAGCCACATTTGCCATTGATATTAATACCGTTTGGCAAATTGTTTATCATATGGGTTGTGGCGCCATATTTTTGGAAAACAGCTTCTGCATAAGCGCTAGTAGCGCCATTTGCGCAATCCAAAACAACTTTTATACCGTCAAGGCGTGAATGGCTCATTGATTTGGCAATTGCGCTTATGTAGATATCTTTAGTAAACAAACACCTTATAATGCTGCCTATTTTGTTGTCAACTGCATTTGGCAACAAATCCAGATTTTTAACCAATTCTTCAATCCGGTTTTCATAGCTGTCAGAGAGCTTTAGGCCGTCTGATGTGAATATTTTGATTCCATTGTCAAAGTAAGGGTTATGGGACGCGGAGACAACAATTCCTGCTTGGGCATTGTGCCAAGCAATCAGGCTTGTCATGGCTGGTGTCGGAGCGACTCCTGCCATCACAGCTATGCCTCCAGCGCTCATTATTCCACTGGCCAAGGAGGATTCTAACATGTCAGCAGAAATCCTGGTATCATTGGCTATTACTATCTTTGGCTGCCTTTCAAACCCCTCTGAAACAATCGCGCAGGCAGCTTTGCCTACTGCGAATGCCAGTGAAGGGCTTAAAAAGCCATTTGCCCTGCCCCTAATTCCATCAGTTCCAAAAAGCTTCATATATGTTAATCCTCCATTTGTTCTTGTCAATATAGATTGTTATGAATACAGCTGCGCAATCAAATCAGCAGCCCTTGCGCCGTCCAAAGCGCTGCTGACTATTCCTCCAGCATACCCGGAGCCTTCGCCGACAGGGAAAAGACCGCCAATCCCCTCAGCCTCAAAACTATCCTTATCGCGGACTAGGCGCACAGGTGAAGATGTCCTAGTCTCTGGCGCAGTTAGAATGCCATGCTCAAAACCCGTCATCCGGGCACAAAAGCTCGCTAAAGCGTTTCGTAGAGCTTTAATGGCAAATTGCGGGAAAATCTCGTCAAAGTCTGTTTCAACATATCCTGGAAGTATGCTGTACTGGACATCAGGCTCAAGCCTGCCTCCTAGAAACCTGGATATACCTGCCACAGGCGCCATGTAGCTGCCAGTTTGGCAATAAGCCGCCCTTTCAATCTGCTCTTGGAACCTGACTGCGCCAAGAGGCTCCAACCCGAAATCCTCAAGCCCTACAGCGACAACTAATGCCGAGTTCCCATTAGGCAGATCCCGGCCGGAATAGCTCATCCCATTTACAGCTATGCCCTCCGCCTCTGTGGCAGAATTAACCACAAGGCCCCCAGGGCAATTGCAGAAAGTATATACATTGCGCCCAGTTTCGCTGTCTTTGTAGGTCAGCTGGTATTCGGCATTTTTTAACAGCACACCATCAGCAGGGTGGTGGCCATAGATATGCCTGTTTATCAACTCCTGGCTGTGCTCCATACGAAACCCGACTGCAAATGGCTTAGGCTGGACTACCGCGCCTTTTCCATGTAGATGCGCAAAAAAGCCTCTAGAAGCATTTCCTATAGCAGCAACTATGCAATCAGTTTTTATTTGGCGTTCATCATTTATTATAACAGCCTTTGCTTGTGGATTGGCACCTGCTAGAATTTCAACATCGATTCCAGTCACTTTTGAAGAGTATTGGATCCTAACCCCGCTTTCTACCAAGTGCGATTCGATATTTGCAAGGAGTGGTTTTACCCTGTCAGTGCCAAGATGGGGCTTTGCTTGGTATGCTATTTCTCCAGGCGCGCCAAACTCTACAAGTTTTTTATATATATATTGGGCCATCGGGTTCTTTATTCTCGTATTCAATTTAGCGTCAGAAAAGCAGCCTGCTCCTCCAAGCCCAAATTGGATATTCGAGGATGTGTCGAGCCTTCCGCCTGAAAAAAAACGGTCAACATCCATTTGCCTCTCAAGCAATGGTTTTCCCATTTCTAAAATAATCGGCTCAAATCCATGTTCAACCAACCGGATAGCGGCAAATAAGCCTGCAGGCCCAGCGCCAATTATTACCGGTTTTGTCTTCCGGACCTTTGGCTGGGGAAGGGGAGGCAGCGGCTTGTCATCAATATGCTTCCTTACCGACTTGTTAGCGATATGGCTATCGTAGTCGAAAGTCGCTGAGTACACATAATAAATCCCTGCGCTTCGCGAAAGCCTGGAATCCAGCGATTCCCTGGTTATCTGGAAATTCGAGGCTTTGCTCGTTTCTAGGCCTAGCGCTGACAAAACCGCCTCAAAAGGGCTGGAGTCTTTCAATTTCTGGAAAGAGATTTTAATATTTTCACATTTATACTTCATGTTCCTGCCCTGCAGTCATTAATTATTGGTTTTCAGACAAAGCAACCCTCAAGGTACTGTGTGTAGCCTTTTTTTAAGAATATCCCATTTGGCTTTTCCAGATTTATCTGCACGTCATGGACACCAACGCCAAGGCCTGCTAAATCAAGCATCAACTTAAAATCGGAGGAAGCCACATCCTCAAAAGCTCCAGGCTCTGCCTCAAAGGTGCAAGATATCACGCCAAAGCGGGCAATGGACACCGACAACCCGGGGGGAGTGTTCAAGACCTGCACACTCCCAAACCCAAATGTCTTTGTCTCGCTCTTTGCTACTGTCAGCTCCACATCAACCCCGCTTGTATCAACAAGTGTGATGCCGGAAGGAATCTCTAGGGAAGCATAATGGGAAAAAGACTCATTCCGGCCATCCAGGTTAACCAGGTTGGTTTTAATCTCATAAACTTGGGTTAGCGCCTCTTCATTGCCTGCTATTGAAATCTCTGCCGGAAGAAAAGTAAAATCCCTCAAGAAGAACCCGCTGGCGCATTCTCCATCTATTTCGACCTTAACCGGCACTGTTTTGACCTTGCCCACTTTAATATCAACATCAACAACCCCAGGCTCAACCACGCACCTGTCGATAAACTCGCCATCTTTGGTATATGCCCTCAACGCAACCTGGGCTGCAAAATCTCCGTTTCGGTCCTGCAAACTCAATTCGCCCTTAATAGTAAAACCATGTTGGAGGACAAGCTCGCTGCCCCTGACAATCGCCACTGTCGGCTCGTAATGGATTGACAACAGGATCCAGCCAGAAGCTATACTGCCAACTTTGTCAATTGTTATTGCTGCGGGAAAACTAAGGATTTCACTAATTTGGACATTTACTGTTGAGGGGTCGGCGACCACCTTGACATCATCGGAGATTCCGCTAATTGCCACAGGCAATTCGTGCATCCCGGATTCGGCAATGCCGCTTACATCAATCGCCACAATCAAATCGTTCTTTTTTATCGCGCTGGCTATGCCATTTTGCGCCCTTAGTTTCAAGTTGACAGTGGTAGTGACCGGCTCTACAGACAAGCCTGCAGTTTCAAGGGCGCTTAGGTTGAGAACGGCAACGGGGACATTGTAAAAGTTCCTTGTAACCATTGGATTGGCGTTTGAAAGGGCAACAGCCCACAATAGCGCTGCCAGCCCAATAGAAAGCAGCATTTGCTGCGCCTTTTCTATATTTAGTCGCCACTTAGCCATTTTGCAATCCCCATGAACCTGGATTTCTTATCTTTTGGAACAAAAGTCTCTTGGAGCACATTGTTTATCATCATTGCATCAACAAACCTTGAAAGCCTCCCATCTATCGCATATGAGAGGGTGCCAGTCTCTTCGCTGGCAACAAACACCACACAATCGCTGTTTTCACTCATGCCGATCGCAGCCCGATGCCTGGTGCCAATATCAACACTGATGTTCTTGTTTTGGGTCAATGGCAGCACACATGCGGCTGCCTTGATCCGAAGCTCGTCCCTGGATATTACAACTGCCTCGTCATGAAGCGGGGCGCCAGGATAAAACAGGTTGAGCAAGATATTTTTATTTATACGCGCATCGAGGATCACACCGGATTCGATAATGTCTCCCACTTTTGTGTCCCTCTCAATGACAATCAACGCGCCAGTGCTATTGGTTGAGAGCTCTGACAAAGCATCCGACACCTCGTCAACCGCTTTTTCATATTGGGTTTTCTTCTCGTCTTTTATGGCTGCGATCAACGGCATTGTGCTGCCAAGCTTGTTCAGGACACCTCGCAACTCTGGCTGGAAAATGACAACAACAGCCACCAAACCTACTGTCATCAGTGAAGTCAGAATATAATTCAGCATCACCATGCCCACAAGGCTGCTAGCCAAAGCTGCCCCAAGCAAGATTACAATGCCCCTGACGGCTTGCCTAGCTTGGGTACCCTTTATCCAACTAATAATATGGTAAATTAGAATCGAGGTTATTACAATGTCAATAAATGACACAATTGAAAAAGAGTTTAAAATGCTCGCTAAATAACTATGGATGCTTTCTAGCATATACTTACCAATCAACCTGACCTATTTCTATTATTAAATCAACTGCCATTTACTGGGGATTAACTGTTTACAATTAGTTAAATACACAAACCTGAAAGACTGGGCCCACATGGTTTATGTATGAATGCGTTGCACAGAAAACCAAGTCAAATGCCTAGTTTTCCAATGGATAGCAAATTTAAAATTGCATCACAAGCTTGCCATCCATTATATCAATCTGCACAAATTATACTATAGGTTAACTGGCATGCATCTCTATTCCGAGAAAACTAATAACCCTAGATATTATTGACAACGATGCGAAGGCAGGCCAACACTTTTTTTTGAAAAACGATGCTTCTCCAAATAATAAAAGAGAAAGAAACAACAATTTACAATCATATTATTCTGTGGTGTCCCTGAAATTCTACAATACCCAAACGTTATAAAGAATATTTATTGTAAACAATCGATATGTTAAAATATCAAGGGGATGAAAAATGAACAATATTGGCCTATTATTTTGGATAGCAGTAATCATCATTTGTGTATTGTTAGAAATACCTACAATCAGCTTGTCAACTATTTGGTTTGCTATTGGCGGGGCAGGCGGGCTTGCATGCTGTTTGCTTGGATTTGACGATACCATACAAGTGCTGGTGTTCATAGCCGTATCTGTTATTTTATTGCTGTTTACCGCCCCATTCCTAAAACGGGCTATGAAGGTGGGGGAGCAAAAAACCAATGTGGATGCGCTAATTGGCAAAACAGGAGTCGCATTAGACTGGTTTAATGATTTTGAGCCAGGGAGCGTCAAAATTGACGGCAAGGTTTGGAGCTCGATAGCCGTGCCGGGTGAATATATAAAAGAGAAAGAAAAGGTTCAAATCGAAGCGATAGAGGGGGTCAAACTCGTTGTGAGAAAGCTGCCTGTATAGTTTTGAATTAGACCATGCTAAATAAAGTTGGAGTTGGAGGTGTGATATAGATATTTTTGTCGTCGTCGTAATCACATTCATTTTGTTGGCCGCTTTCTTTGCTGCCAGCATGATCAAAGTAGTCCCCCAAGCAAACGCATATGTCGTTGAGCGCCTTGGAGTCTACAAAGAAGTCTGGGGATCCGGAGTCCATTTGAAAGCACCTTTTATCGACAGGGTAGCCAACAAAATCTCACTAAAAGAACAAATTCTAGATAATGACCCCCAGCCAGTGATAACTAAAGACAACATCACTATGCAAATTGATTCTATCGTGTACTTTATGGTGACTGACCCAAAGCTGTACAGCTACGGGGCAGACGATCCGCTGCTAGCTATCGAGATCTTGACAGTCACCACATTGCGCAACATTATTGGTGATTTAGAGCTGGACGAGACACTTACCTCCAGGGAATTTATCAACTCAAAAATGAGGGTTGTTTTAGATGAAATTTCTGGTCCTTGGGGAATCAAGGTTGTCCGTGTAGAAGTCGAAAACATCCTGCCGCCACTGGATATCCAGACAGCTATGGAAAAGCAAATGAAGGCTGAAAGGGAAAAGCGCGAGTCAATCCTAAGGGCAGAAGGGGAGAAGCAATCGGCAATATTGCAAGCAGAAGGCGAAAAGGAAGCTACAATACTGCGAGCCGAGGCTATAAAGGAGCAAACCATAAGGCAAGCATTTGGCGAAGCGGAAGCTATACTTGCAGTGAGCGAAGCGCAAGCTAGCACTCTTTTGATGCTGAAAAACGCTGAGCCAGACCAATATATTGTAGCTCTAAAAGGCTTGGAAGCCTTAGAGAAAGTCGCTGACGGGCACGCCACAAAAATGATCATACCCAGCAGGTTGCAAGCAATCGCTGGTTTGGCAAGCACAACAAGCCCTGTAGCAAAAACACCAGATCCCCAAAATACAGAGTGATATGTATTATCCAAAGAAGACATTTTAAAACCGGAGGAGATTCTATGCAACAGTTTTTTTATGCATCAGGAATTGCATTGATTATATTGCTGTCAAGCACTGCAATGTCAAGCATCGTAGCTGTAGTCCCCCAAGCCCATGCCCATGTTGTTGAGCGCTTAGGTGTTTTCAAGGAAGTCTGGGGACCGGGGATCCACCTAAAGATGCCTTTTGTTGACAAGGTAGCAAGGAAAATATCATTGAAAGAGCGGATCTTGGATTATCCGCCACAACCAGTAATTACAAAAGACAATGTCACCATGCAGATAGACACTGTTGTGTTTGCAATGGTTACAGACCCAAAACTGTTCTGCTATGGGGCTGACAATCCTTTGTCTGCAATTGAAAAAATAACAGCAACCACCTTGCGAAACATCATTGGAGAACTTGAGCTTGATGATACACTTACTTCCAGGGAATTAATCAACTCGAAAATGAGAACGATGCTAGATGAGGTTTCAGATGCTTGGGGCATCAAGATTGTACGGGTTGAAGTCCAAAATATCATGCCGCCCAAAGACATTCGAGCAGCCATGGAAAGGCAAATGAGGGCAGAAAGAGAAAAAAGGGAGTCTATCCTGCTGGCAGAAGGTGAGAAGCAAGCAGCTATACTCTTGGCTGAAGGGGAAAAAGAAGCTACAATCCTCAAGTCTGACGCTGCAAGGGAACAAAGGGTTAGAATTGCCCTTGGGGAAGCCCAAGCTATCCTTTCAATAAACGAAGCCCAGGCGAAGGGCCTTGCGATGCTCAAAGACGCCGGGCCAAATGAGTTGGTAGTCGCAATAAAAGGGTTGGAATCCCTCGTTAAAGTTGCTGGCGGGCGGGCAACGAAGATAATCATACCAAGCGAGCTGCAAGCAATCGCTGGCCTTGCCAGTTCTGTGGGCAGTGTTTTATGCACTCCTGATCCACAAGCATCAGGAGATATCGATACATAATTTGGAGGTGCTAATGGAGTACAAAATTGTAGGAGAGCCTATGCCTGTAGCTATCGTCGAGCTTGCAAAAGGGGAATCGATAAAAACACAGCGGGGCGCAATGTCATGGATGACGCCAAACTTGAAAATGGAGACAAATGCTGGAGGCGGCATTGGCAAGGCATTTGGGAGGCTGGTTGCTGGAGAGTCAATGTTCCAGAATGTTTACACAGCTGAAGGCTCGGATGGGATGATTGCTATGGCATCTAGTTTCACCGGCTCTATCAGGGCTTATGAAGTTACGCCATCGGATCCAATTATTTGCCAAAAATCTGCTTTTTTAGCTGCAACCATGGGTGTCGATCTTTCTGTATTCTTCCAAAAAAAGTTTGGGGCTGGTTTCTTTGGGGGCGAGGGCTTTATTATGCAAAAACTGTCTGGAAACGGCCTTGTTTTTGTTGAAATCGACGGTTATGCGATCGAATATGATCTGGCTCCAAGACAGTCATTGCTAGTGAACACTGGAAACATAGCCGTTATGGACCATACATGCTCAATTGATGTTGAGCAAGTCAAAGGCGCGGCAAATGTGCTTTTCGGTGGAGAAGGGCTATTCAACACAAGAGTGACAGGACCTGGCCGAGTTGTTCTCCAGACAATGACTTTATCAGGATTTGCATCACAAATCGCCCCATATATGATTGCTGGCAAGAACTAACCAACTGCGCCAACGCTTAATTGGCTTAGTAATTTTAACGTAATTAACTTTGGCATACAAGATCTGCAACAAATAGGGCAGGATTTTAGCCACAGTGAAATTTGCAAAAAAAAAAAGGCGTATCCACAGCCATTATTCCAGAGCTTGATACCATAATCTGATAATATCTATCTTTAACAAGAAAAAAAGACCAGCATACACATCAATACGCGCCTTGGCGCAAAAGGGTGCTGCAGAGGCATGTTGCAAAGCTTTTGCAGCATTTTTTATTAAGTATACAGAGCCAACGGGCATTATCTCCAGCCTTGCAGAAAAAGAATAATGCAATTCCAATGTCTAGCACAGGATTGCCACAACGCTTGGAATGCAAGCTTACAGGACTTTTCTCAAAAAATCTATTGTCCTTGGCTCTTTGGGATTTCTGATTAGCTCCTCTGGAGAGCCCTCCTCCACTATATAGCCACCGTCCATGAAAATAACCCTGTCGCCAACTTCACGTGCAAACCCCATCTCATGGGTCACGACAACCATAGTCATGCCGCCATTGGCAAGCTCTTTCATGACTGCCAACACTTCACTGACCATTTCAGGGTCCAGTGCGCTTGTTGGCTCATCAAAGAGCATAACATCCGGATTCAGGGCTAGTGACCTGGCAATGGCTACCCTCTGCTTTTGCCCTCCCGACAGTTGGGCTGGATACACATTGGCTTTATCAGATAATCCTACTTTGCGGAGCATCTCCAACCCTCGTTCGGTTGCCTGGGTTTTGCTTAGAATCCCTAGAGTAATTGGCGCTAGCATAACATTCCCCAGAGCTGTTTTATGCGGGAAAAGGTTAAAGTGCTGGAATACCATGCCAATATTTCGCCTGACCTTGTTGATGTCGACCGATTTGTCGGTCAAGTCAAATCCATCAATGATCACAGTTCCGCCATCAATGCTCTCAAGCCTATTCAGGCAACGCAAAAATGTGGATTTGCCCGATCCGGAAGGTCCAATGACAACAACCACTTCCCGGTCCTCAACTTCAAGCGACATGTCTTTTATTACTTCAAGCGGTCCAAATGCTTTTTTCAGGTTCTTTACAATGATTTTACTTGCCATACGTCGTCCTCCGCTCTAAATTTGAGGCGGCCGATGATAGCAGCGTCACGATTACCCAGTAAAAAAGCCCGACAATTGCATACATTGTTAAGGCTTCCATATTGTTTGCTACAATAATTTTTGCGTTTTGGACAAGCTCGCGAAGGCCGATCATCGAAAGCAGGGAAGTGTCTTTAAGCGTCACAATAAACTGGTTTACAATTGACGGCAACATTGTTCTAAGCGCTTGGGGCATAACAACTTGGACCATTGCCTGGCCATAAGACATCCCCAAGCTTCTAGCCGCCTCCATCTGTCCGGGATCTACTGACTCAATGCCTCCTCTAACCAACTCTGTCATGTAAGCTCCAGCATTCAGGCTCATAATGACGATAGCAGCTAAAATTGGCTGCGAGCGCCAATAAAAAGTTGCCCAAGGCCACCTGAACCCCAATGCCATGGGAAGCCCGAAGTAAATAAAAAGTGTTTGGACGAGCAATGGAGTCCCGCGTATAATTGACAAATAAAAATTGGCCGCCAGCACAAGTGGCTTTTTTTTTGATATTTTAAACAAACCAAACACTATTCCGATGAGTGTGGCAAAAATTAACGATATCACAGTCACATATGTTGTGATTGCTAGAGCTTTGAGGAATGTGGGCAAATGCTGTGTGAACAAGTTGAGCGCTTTCATCAAATCTCTGTGCAGGGCACCCCCCTCTCGTTTCTTAGCGGGGGAGCAAATAACGTGCCCTTCTTTCTATTAAGTATTGTTTGTGGCTTTTTGAGCTGTTTTGTCTTCACAAATCTGGTTTCGCAGACAGCTTTTACCTATAAGAGCCATAAGATTGAAGCTTCCGCTTGTCGCCGGCCAAATATTAACCTCTTTTGCCCGTGTAGGCATGTTTTGGTGGCAAGGCTGCAACTAAAGCTGCTATATAGCATTCTCTGTCAGCTGGCAGCGTTATTTTGTTTGGCTTGAATATTCACGCTAAATATTGGGATTGAGCAATTAATACGGTTTGGGAAAAGCAGAGGCAGGAAACATTCCCGCCTCCTTGGTTTTGGCACAGTTGCCAGGCTTAACTATTTTTGTGGGTTGAAGAATGAATCTAGGATCCTTCGGTACTCGCCATTTGCTTTAAGCTTTGCCAATCCTTCATTAAAATCGGCAATTAGCTCTGGCGAATTTCCTTTTAGCACTGCAAGGGCTGTTGGGAACGAGTAGCTTGATTGATTGACGACTTCCAAGCTGATAGTGCCTCTGCCGATTTCGTACTGGACTATTGGATAGTCTTCAAAACATGCTTCAGCTAGGTCAGACTCTACGTATTGGTACATGATTGCAGATTCGTCAACATAGATTATATCCAGTTCATACTCAGCTGCGACCTCTTCAGCATATTGGGCACCTGTAGTGGCATTTTTGGCAACAACGGGTTTGCCTCTGAGATCCTCAAGGGAAGTGTATTCAGATCCTGCCTTTACAGCGACTGCGACAGCAGCGTCATAGTATGAGTCAGTAAAATCATACTTGAGCTTGCGCTCTTCTGTAATTGACATGCCAGCCATGACAGCTTCAACCTGTTCGGCTTCAAGCGCTGTAACAGCAGCGGAGAATCCAAGGATACTCCACTCGATTTCAAATCCCATTTCTTCTCCAATGGTCTCCAACAAAACTATGTCAATGCCTGTATGGTTTCCATTTTCGTCCTCAAACTCAAACGGAGCGAAAGTGGTGTCAGTGCCGACAAGATATGACCTGGCTTCGTCCTGTCCTTGATTTTGATTGTTGTTTCCACCGCCTCCGCAAGCTGCTAAAAATGAGCAGCAAAGGATGGCGATTAAAAAGATTGACACGAATTTTTTGAACATAAATTTTCCTCCTCTTTTTATGGGACAATTCTTGCGAAAATATGTGCATCCCTGATGCCAGGGATTGGCATCAATTCAAATACACCCTGTTTACGAAAGGTGACGTGTATGCTCGCAGCAACGCGTAATACCCGAGCCTGAATGGCATAACTGCCCCTACAAACACATCTCTGCAGGCTTGCGCCACATCCACAATCAAATGGTCGCCAGAAGCTCCAATTATCTCGATGCCAGGATCTACTGGCCACATAGTCTCAATATCGGTATCTTGCTTTCCTAAAGCCAGGATAGCCCGTTTTCGAATGCCTTTGTCGACAAACACAGCTTTGCGCCCATAACTGTCAACCCCGATCTCCCCCCAGGGGGCCGACGGTTTTTCCTTAAGTTCAATGACTTCTGCTTTTAAAATAAAAGCGTCATTTCGAGTTCCATCGAGATACTTGAAGCGGGCTCTTTCCCTGCCAAACAACAAAGACTCGCCCAGCCGCAAATTGTTTATGCCGCTAGGCATGCCTCCCGCAAGCATCAAATCCAAACTTGCAGAGTTTCCTGCGCTTACTAGATTGACACCAAGCTTTGAGGCGATACCCAAAAGCTCACCCATTTTCTCAGTGTCGGGCAGCGCAAAGTTCAGACAAGCGAGGTTTGCCCCAATTCCATACAATTCCAGGTTGCTGCTTGACTGCACAAAACCGGCGACACTCTCCAACTCTTCTTTGCGGAAATATCCCTCCCGCAAATCTCCAAGGTCAAGCATTAGGATTACTTTATGGATTTTCGACTGCTTTTTCGCAGAGTCGTCCAGAGCGTGCAGAACAGAAATCTCAGCGTTCAAGCTAACATCAGCCAACTCTACTACCTGGGGCGCTTCGCTTATCATTGGGGTCCGAATCAGCCACTTTTCTGCATTAATCCCTGCCAGCTTTGCCAAATTCGGAATCCTGGAGTCTGCAATCCGCGCAATTCCGTTGTCAACAAAAATGCTGGCAATCGCCGCGTCACCCATCACAACTTTAGTGACGGCTGTAACCTCTATTCCGTGTTGGCTGCACATCTGTACTAAACGCCGGGTGTTTCCTGCGATGATGGACTTGTCAATTTCCAGTATTGGGTACATTGCTATCCATTCTTAATTATTATTAAATTGTAACAAATTGCTTTTTCAACTAAATTACAAAATAGCAAGGAAACTTAAAATATGTCAATTGAAGAGCCGTTGACACAATCTACAGGCTCTTCTACAAAACACTTTGCACAAATCTTGCTATTTATTGTTCAGCGAGATCAATCTAGTCAACTCAGTCCTTGCTGCGCCTATCATATATAGGGAGCCTGTAAATGCATATATCGCATCAGTATCATCGAAATCGATATACTGGCCGATTTCATCAATGCTTTCGAGTGGTAACACAGGAATCTCCGGGAATTTCGAAGTGAACAATTCTGCCATATCTTTGGCAGGCACAGCCCGCGCATCAGATGGGGTTAAGGTATACGCCTTGGTAGAAACTGTCGCGAGCAGCTCAACGGACTCATCAACCTGCTTGTCCGAAAGCATGCCATAGAAAAGGGTGACTTTCTTACCCGGGAAGTAGGTCCGCAGGTTTTCAACAAAAGAAGTGACTCCTTCGATATTGTGGCCTCCATCAATTATAATGTATGGATCAAAATTCATCACTTCAAAACGTCCTGTGAACTTTACTTTTGCCAAAGCGCGTTTTATTATATCAGAATCGACATTAAAACCTTTGATTTTCAAAATTTCGCATGCTGTGAGGACATTAAGGGCATTCATAGACTGGTGCTTGCCCAGCAGAGCCAAATCAAACTCAAACGCTCCCAAAGGGGAGTCTTCGTTTGAATAGCGCAAAGTCTGGCCAATTGGAGACGCTGACACTAATGTGATTGATCCAGGATCATTTTGGCGTACAGTGGCGTTTCTCAGTGCAGCTTGCTCTTTTATCACATCAATGACGCCTCCAGCAAGCAGCGGATACACCGAAACGTCTCCGCCATCTTTAATTATCCCAGCTTTCTCAAAAGCGATTTGCTCTACAGTGTCGCCAAGATACTGCATATGGTCGAGGGCTATTGTCGTGATAACCGAAACGTCAGATTTGTTAATTACATTTGTGGCATCAAATCGGCCACCCATTCCCACTTCCAAAACAATAACATCCACAGCAGCTCTTCTAAAGTGGGAAAAACCGGCTGCAGTGACTACCTCAAACTCGCTGGGATAGGGAAACCCGTCAGCGACAATGCCGTCAATAGCTTCTTTGACTTCAGTTACCGCAATAACCAAATCATCTTTGCTAACAGGTACATTGTCCACCTGTATGCGCTCTTCAAATTGCTCGAGATAGGGCGATATGAAAAGCCCGGTTTTATAACCGGCTTCTTGAAGGATATACGAGAGCATCGTGCTCGTTGAACCCTTCCCATTTGTGCCAGCTACATGCACGATCTTAATGCCGTTTTGGGGATTTCCCATACGGTCCATTAGCCTGGTGATGTTTTCCAAGTCGATTTTTTCTCCGAAAACATATGCTGCGCTGATGAATGCTCTCGCTTCTGTATAATTCATCAAATTATGGCGCTCAAGACACCCACATTTGCTAGAGTGGGGGATGCGCCCCTCCTTATTTTGTAATTTGCAGGCTTATTTTCATAGCTAACGCCGCCTACTAGCGTCGAATTCCATATATGTGGCTGTATAATTCAAAGGTGATGGGATCTTGGCCAAATCAATGGGGATATTGGCAACAGTTTTGATTAAAAACCAACACCTTTAACAGGCAATTGCAATTTTCTCAAGGTTGCTATACTCGACAAAAAGCTATAGCGCCCTAATTATAGCGCTAAAATACACTTGGTCAAGCTGTTTTAGCGCACTCTAGCCAATGTGTATTGCAAAAAAAGGTGTAATGAAATATAATGCAAATTGTTAGTATTATACAATAATAGGGATGTTTATTCCAGATTCGAAAAGGAAGCCAATAACCCGCTGCTTATCCTCTCTTATCCTCTTAAGAGGCTTTAGGCGTGGGCTGTGGTGAAATTAAGACACATGACTGATTGGCTATCCTATGCCCTGATTGGCTATGTTACCCAAGAATATGAAGGCGAATGCCCAAATCCTTCGCTCATCGGCTTAGGTAACCATTTGCGAAGGGCAACGTGCCCGGCGCACTGCGGGTTTGTATGCAAATTTCACAAGCTCCATGCGCGCAGCGCGAGATGGGGCAACCACTCCTGCTTTCACTTTAAAAAAAACTGGAAAAGAGGTAATCGCGATTTACCCCGACCAGGTAGCGGCCATTGCCGCCGCTTGAAGAGGTATCCTCGCGAAGGAATGATGAAAAAGGCATTTATTAACTGTGGTTTACTGCGACCGGACCTTCAGCCGATTTACGAAGAAGCTGAAATTTATGCCGATGTGACGTGGCTTGAGCCAGGTTTACACGCCTCCCCAAACAAGCTTAGAGAAAAGCTGCAAGAGACAATTGACTCATTGGAGGGCTATGACCAAGTTTTGTTGAGCTATTCTCTTTGCGGAAACGCGTTGCTTGGCATTAGGGCAACCCATTGTGACCTGTTGTATCTTCAAACAGACGACTGTATTAATGTTTTATTGTGTGAGCACCCAGACATAAAAGAGTTGAGAAGGAGTTCCATGTTCACAAATAGAAGCTGGATCGAGTCAAAAATTGACGACAACTCCTCTTCCAATTACGATCGTATGATTGAAAAATATGGCGAAGAGAGGGCCAAGCGGCTCATCAGGTCAATGTACAAGAACTACCAGAATACGGTATACATGCAAACAGAAACTGAAGAGGAAGTTGATCCCAAGTACATTGGATTGGCACAGGAAGCTGCTGAGCGCTCTGGAACTGACCTGAGATTTGAACCAGCAACAATTGAAGCTTACCGCGCTTTGATCGAAGGGCGTCCCCACAGGTTGATCACACTCCTCCCCAAAGGGGAAGAGATCACTTTTGAAGACTTTTTCAACAAGTCTACCAGCAAAGTCTAGTTTCAAGAGAAGGTTGGCAAAGGAATTCGTTTTTAAGGAATAATAGCAGCCACACAGCAAAAGCTGTTGTATGGCTGCTATTATTATGTTTTAGCGCATTGCAGTTTTATGGCGCAACAAGCCCGCAGTGGGCATCTAATGAAACGAGGCGCTACTTCACTGTCTCCACATACTTGACCAGACCGTTCTTTCCATAAGTAATTTTGTCTGGGTTATTATCCCGCACTATTGTCATATCGCCATTGGGATGGATAGTGAGCATTACTGTAGAGTCAGTGGAGACTTTTCCAGTGTAGCTGCCTGGCGCATGTTCAGTAATAAACTTTGCTCGAAGGGTAGCTGTCTCAATGTTGATTCGTGACGTGATTTTTTTCATTAATCTCCCCTGAAATGTACCGATTTATCGAAATATGAGCATTAAAATCAACCAAACTCTTTTTTGTAATCGTTTTATCAATCTACAGTAAACGAGTACTTGATAATACTTGACTGCAAGTGGTGTTAACCTTTGCTTATACTGAATTATTGCCACTTTAAGATAAAGCATAGTAACATGGATCTTTGTGACAAAAATATACTGATACCCGTTTTAACATTGATATTCGTTCGACAATTACTTAAAAAGGATAAAAACGATCACATAATCCATTCACATATAAATGATACAAATCAAATTGATATGCTAGAATATTGGACTCAATCAGCTCATAGTTGTCAACTACTATTATATCTTGTTTTTATTGTTTTTTCGCCTATTTCTCACACAAAAATAATCTTTGAAAACTTTACCCGATTTTATAAAAAGATAATCTTTTCAAATCGTTTTTTTTGTATCATTTTCGGGGAATATCGTTAATCTTCATTCGATAATTTCCAACAAACACCTTTCTTAAAATAAAATTGGGTGTTTTTAATCTAGCAACACCATTAATTAGTTGCAATATCACTTTTTCAAAAAATATATTATTACACAAACAATAACAAATGCAACTAAAAATGAAAAAAGATACTTTTCTATTCACTTTTACCGAATGTCGATACCTTGTGTAACTTTTGATATCAATTACCTGCTCTTAATACACCTAAATAATTAGTGTAATGAACAACATATAAAAATTTCATCATTTAGTATGATTTTTTAGTTGCCTAATCAACCTCCAGCAAATAAAACCGGGCAGCAGCTTTAAAAAACAAAGACCAAGATCCCTCAAATTGAGTTTTTGGGATATGTATCGCACTTCTATATTATCGCGAACGTAATAGCGACCAAAACAATAATAATTGGACCTATTGTTATGGACGCTGGCACATTACAGACCCATGCACTTTTATGATTGGGGATATTGTTGCAGAATTATTCGGTTTCAAAGCCGCAAAGAAGATAATGTGGGTTTTTTTCTCAAATTTGGCATTTTGCATTTTTGCCTGGGCTGCTACTACTTTTACCCCCTTTGATGCCTGAAGCGAGCTTTCAGCCAGTTATGATCTCCTCTTCTCATATAGCTTGCGCATCATTTTCGCGTCCTTTGCCGCCTACATAGCAGGATCGTTATTAAATGCAGCCTCGATGGACTGGATCAGGAGCTTGACGGGTGAAAAATGGCTGGCATTGCGCACGATTGGGAGCACCGCGCTTGGCGCAATATTAGATACTATAGCATTCGCTCTGCTTGCATGGGCATTTACTCTGCCAATGAAAGACATTATTGAAATGATAGCCTCTACTTTTGTGATCAAAATGGTTTATGAATGCCTGATCGCAACCCCTCTAGTCTTAGCCGGAATCCCAGTTATTGAAAAATCAGTAGAAATCGAAAGCCAAAACTAAAGGGCTAAAACCACTTGCATAAAAGCGAGCCGGTGGAAAACCTTATCATGACGGGCTGCCAAGCAGCTCGATTGGCCTTCAACAAATTCTGCTATTTGGCTACAGGGGCATAAAGGCTCCAAACGGCTCCCGTGCATGTATTTTGCTCTGCTTCCAGTGTCAGGCCTAGCACTTAACCCATATAGTATTATGATCCTGCATCACATAAACAGGATTATCAAAGCATATTTCAAAACATTTAGGGAGAACAAGGACCCGCCAAGATTTGAACTCTATCTATGCCTTTAGCGCAAGGAGGAAAAAGTTTGAATCTTCATAAGCAAATTCTTGTCAACAATGCCTGCTACAAGGCTGGACGCAATATTGCTGTAAAAGGCATTATGGTGCACAGCACAGGCTTGCGCCCAGATAGGGCATAGGCAAAGGCAGATTTGGCATCTGCCCCGCAAGGCGACACGGGAATCCGCCTGCCTCACCGAAAAGCGAAAGCCGGCACGGGAACATAGCATGGCAGGGATCGGATAAACAGGCACGAGGATAGAACTGGGTTTGTTATTGCGAGTTTCAAGCTTCCGTTGTGTGCGGACAAAGTGTCGAAAAAAGAGATGCTTTGTATATGGGCACTGCAAGCATTGCGCCTGTGGCTTGCAGGTTGCCATAAGCCCATATAGCGAGCCGGTTTGACGGTATCAACGAAACGAAAGCATATCCGGCAGCCTGTAAGCCAATTGTTTATGCTAACTGGGGATGCCCTAAACGGATGTATATCCGCATGGGCACGGAGCTCCCATAGTAGTTTGAGAGGGTTAATGGCCCTTGCGTGGCGAAGGGGAGCAGTTATCGCGCGTTTTGCCGGATTTTACACTGGGGAAAACCCCGCTTTAGGCAATTTTAACGGCAAAGAAGTTAAGAGCGATAATGGAAAGCCGTGTACATCGAGAGGTGTATGCACGGTTTGGCGAGAGGTCTAGCGCATCACGCTTTTCCTACTCGGCGCGAATAACCCAACCTTGAAGCGATACGTCAATCCTGACGATGGCTTGCTTGGCAAGAATCTTAACAAGAACGACTGGAACCAAGCTTCCGCCCCAAATGCTTGTGTTCACGCCTTTATTGGCAAGTTGGACAATGGGGCGATAGCGACCTATCAAACACTGCCTTGGAACCATCGCGGTTGGCACAGCGCTTCAGGCTCCAAAGGCTCTGCAAATGACACGCATGTCAGTTTTGAAATATGCGAAGATGGTTTAGCTGACAAAGCTTATTTTCGAAGCGTTTTCAATGAATCTGTTGAGCTATGTGTTTATCTATGCAAAATGTTCAACTTGGATCCAATGAAAGACGGTGTCATCATTGGCCACTATGAAGGCGCCAGAAGGGGCATTGCCAGCAACCATGCTGACCCTGGCCACTGGTTTGTGCGTCCAGATAGGGCAATGCCAAAAGCAGCGTAGGCACTGCATGGCAAGACAGCGCCATAGCCAGCCTGCCTTACCGGAAATGCGAAAGCATTAAGGGACAATAGCATGGCAGGGAATTGGCAAAGGGCATGAGGATAAAACTAGATTTGTTGAACGCTAGTTTCGAGAGCCAACTTGGCCTTGGAGGGAACCATTATCCCTGCGAAGACACAGGGATACAGAAACCAGTATTTCTGGCTGTCAAGCAATCTTCGCATCTACATAAAGAAACGAAAGCGTATCCGGCAGCCCTATAGCCTAGCGGCATTGCTAACTGGAGATGCCCTAAACGGATCCGTCCGCATGGGTACGGAGCTTCCATAGTAGTTTGAGAGGGTTAATGGCCCTTACATGGCGAAGGGAAGCAGTTGCTGCGGCCAAAATCGCAATTGATACGGAGGAAAACCTCAATGCAGCAGACAAAAACGGTTTTGGGCAGGATTAAAAGCAACTCGCAAAAAAATAAAGATGAAGTTTTCACACGCATTTTCCGGTACTTGAAGAGAACTGATATCTACGAAATGGCTTATGCAAACTTGCGGCTAAACATAAGCAGGGAAGACTTTGCATGTTGTGCCATAGACATGCCTGAAAGCTTGGAAGACGGCTCATTTGCAGCTTTATTGAAAAACACATGGCTGCCGGGTATGGACAGCAGGCATCCTGATGTGCGGCTGGCGCTTGTGCAAGAAAGCTTGCGTATGGTTTTAGAATCTATTTTTGACCCATTGTTTTCAAACCAGTCCCATATGGGAAGACTGGGCAGAGACTGCCATTCCGCATTGTTGTCGGCCCAAAAAGACTTTAGTTCATGCAACTGGTTTATAACATGCAATCTGCAAGGATGTAATTATGACCCAATGGGCAATCTTTCAGCAAAGATCAAAGATGCGAGATTTATTGCTCTTGTGAGGCAATTTGTAAACTCAGGCGCGCTACAAGATTTTACACTGGGGCGTACATACAGCCAAACAGCCCTTGGCGGGATTTTGTACCCAATACTCATAAATATTTGCCTTGACGAGCTCGACAAGCGCATCCTGGAAATGGGCAAAGACAGATTCGCAATTAGGCATATCCGCTATGGAGAGTCTTTAATAATCGGGATTGATGGACCGAAAAGCAAGTGTGGGGAAGTTGTGTCAATGCTTGGGCAATTTTGCAGTGAGATCCTCAATTGCAAACTATCTGATGGGGCGATATCAATAAAGCGCGCATCAGAGAAGACACAGTTTTTAGGATACGATATCAGTGTAAAAAAAACTGGCGGGCATATGCCCAGCATACAGCTTAGCATTCCACTTGAGAGCATTGTCCTTCGGCATGCTTTTGCATACGGCATTGTTGCCCAGGGAAAAGACGGAAAGCTACGCTACCGCCATCGCCCATATCTGGCATACAAGCCTGATTATGAGATACTGAAAATATACAACACCCAGTTATGCATGTTGTGCAGTTATTATCGATTTGCTGGCAACTACCGGAAGCTTGGGTATTTTGCATATCTGATGGAGTACAGCTGTTTGAAAACTCTTGCTTCAAAACACAAAACAAGCACATCAAAGTATATTAAATCCCATAGATGCAAGAGCGACAGGTGGCATATCGTGCAAGTAGAAGGAGAGACTTCAAGAATGCTGCGCTTTGCCAGGATTTCAGAATGTAAAAAAGCACGGAAATGTTGTGATATCATCCCAAATAACTTGCTTGTCGCCAGCAAGCAGCCAGTACAAAAACACATCCGAGTTAGCTTTTAGTTCGAGCGGCAATGGAGAGCCGTGTACGTTGGGAGACGTACGCACGGTTCGGAGAGAGGTTTGTTTTATCGCATACGCATTTCATTCATTTTCTATTTGCCAAGCAATGCACAACGCTGCTATAGCTAACAATAGCGTGGGTTTGAATGCAAAAATGAAATAAAACTATCCTACTCTACCCAAAACATGGTGAAAGCATGGATTCCTTCCGCGCCGCTGTCAAAGACGGCATGTCGTCCGGCTTGCGAGTATCAGCGCCCCAAGGCGCCCAAACACCTCCACAGGAGGGTGAGCCAGTTTTTAATCCTTATCTGGTCAGAGTGACTGCGAACCCGATGGACATCCATAGCGGACCAGGCTCTGACAGTGCCATTGTAGGGAAAATCAGCGACAAAGGCATCTACACCATCGCAGCTGAGTCAACCGGCACTGGATCGTCTAAGTGGGGCAAACTCATTAGTGGAAGCGGGTGGATCTGCCTTGATTTAGTCAAAAAACTTTAGTGCGGCAATTTGGCTTAACCGGCTCGGAAGGATAGATACAACAAATACGGGGCGCATCCAGCGTCCCGTATTTGTTTCTGTCCATTTTTATGTGTTTGATACTTTTGAGCCGCAAACCATTCATCATCCAATAAACAGAAACCACTTAAACAACATGGACATTACCAAGAATGGGAAGAGTTTCGGCTTTTTTTGGCAGAATACCTGACTGAATCGAGATTTGCGCCATACTTGGGAAAGGTTTGAAAATATTTAAAAATGACCCCCTTATTTCATCTAATCTTGCGCGAGGATAACCCACCTCAAGCTTGATAGGTCGAGGGAGGAATCGCGCTATCCTTTTCCATGATATGGAAAGGTATTAACGCTTTACACTGCCTGTCTTCTGAATAGTTTAGAATCGAGGATCTGTAGGCACTGGTACTATCACTCCTTCATTATCACATGAATGTTGCTGGCCTCTTTGTGAGTCTTGATTGTATTAGTTCAGGTTTTCCTGCCCACACTTTTTCGCCATTAGAATGCCTTCTCATTTGCACATTTAAAAATCGCGCTGACAAATGGTAAAAAAAGCAACCATAATCCATTCTACTAATTCAATTTCAAGATCGCTAAAATCAATTCCAACACTCTTGTTTCAGTTTGCACCTGTTTAAGGATGAGCCTAGAGCATCAGCATCTTTATAACAAGATAGCGCCTGCTGCTTGTTTGCCATGCCACGAGGCCTGTTTGAAATGATAAAATAGCATCTTTTCCGTCTTGAGAAATGGCTTGATCCAGTTCTTGCACTTTTGGCGCTGATACGCTCAATTGATATTTGCGCATCGACAACAGATATTAGCTGGTTTGGGATAGTTGAACAGCAAGCAGACAAAAGAATTGGAGTCAATGGCATACAAAAGATGAAAATAAATCAATAATGTATAGTTGTGCCACAAAAGCAACATTCACATTTCACCATCTATTGTGAAAAACATAAAAACTATTCAATTTGTAAAGGAAAACTCTTGCAAAAAGGCGAGGAAATGGTTACAGTTAAGTTACATTGTAATTAAAGTATTGATGTTCTTTGCCAATTATGCACCCGGGAGCAGAATGGCGTTCCAGCGATCTTAAACAGACTAAATGGAGGGATTATGGATATTTTAAAAAAGAAACCCTTATATAAGGGCAAACATCTGAAATTTACCGCATGTTTGGTTTTTGTAGCCATGACTCTTTTATCAGGGAGCCGCCAATGGGCATTTGCCAGTTCAGCAGTAGATGATTTGGTTGCACCAAAGCTCTTCATTGATCCTAAAAATGATGACGAATGGTTCTTCAATATGCGAAATACACTCTTTCTCCCAGAATCTGAGCCACTGTTAAAAGAAACATTTGGCTCAAACTTGAAGTTCGAGAGCAAAGCATTTTGGGAGTATGAATCTTATTACTCCAGAGCTGTGGCTTTTGCAACCAACCTGCCGACTCTGGCGAAGATTGAGTATGGAAAGACTACAAGCTATGGGATGGAGACAACCCATAGCAACTCGTACTATTACCAGCACTTGCTTCATCTTACCGGCCTTGAGCCTGGAACTGTATACCACTACAGAATAAAGGTTAAGGGATCTGATGGAGCCTTTCTCGCATCTGGCGACTACTCTTTTACAACACCTGAATTGCCTGGGGACATTGTCAAGATCCCCCAAGACCTCGAGGACAAGAGTTTGCCTTACCGCTTGAAAGGCAATGATAAGAAATATCTGTTGACTGAAGATATCCATGCTCCAAATGGTGGAATAGTTCTAAGCGGGCATAATGTGTCCCTTGATCTCGGAGGGCATACAATTATCTATGATAATGAGCCAAACAACATTATGAATGAAAACACACATACTAGGGCAGATCTTGACTATAGCGAGGACGCGACATTCGGTGTGCGCAGCGGACTATGGAATTTCAGGAACCAGAAAGTGTTCAACGGGATTATAATCCAAGGCGCAAATGGAGGGAATGGAATAGTTGAGTCCGGATACACTCCGTTCCACGCAACCCATGTTTCGGATTTGGAGATTGCCGGCCTTGATGTCTCATATTATGGGCGTGATGTCTGTGGAATCAGGACTGACGACCTGTCATATGTCCACCACAATATTGTCAACGACAGGGGATCAGACTTGACAAACCGCGCCAATGGCCCAATGGCGATTTATGCAAATGGGAATGAGGAAAACCGCATTGAATACAACTCAGTGCGCCGCCACCGCCACTACGGTATTGTCAGCGGCGGCCAAAAGATCGGCAACGAAGTATACACAGACAGCTTTGCAGGCAACTCATATGCTATCAACTCTTCGTTAAGCAAAGCTATAGCAAACAACAAGATTTTTGCATTAGGATTCAATCCGCTGGGGCTCGGAGTTTCGCACAGCAACGCAGTTATTAAAGACAATTTTGTCTATGTGCATGCAACACCCCATGAAAGACGCTCAAAAGATGCCAGAGACCAAATCGCAATTGACAGGCCTTCCGGCATAGCTGGGCTACGCTTGTTCCAATATGATGGCGACCCCAACGTCCGAACTGACAATATATTGATCAAAAACAATGTCATCATATGCAAAGCTTGGCCAAAAGCAAGCTACATCAGGGCGCTGATGATTAGCGACAGTTTGTATACAGACAATCTGCGCATTGAAGACAATATTATCAAAGTGGAAGCGCTAACAGAGGACCTCAACTTCAAGAATGTGGATTACTCTTACACATGCGTAGATTTCTCGGGATCTGCTGGCAAGCTGGATACAGACCCTGTAGTATTTACCGGAAACCATTTCATCTCAAATGTGTCATTTTTGACATCCGGGTCTGGGTATGGCGTTGGCCGCAACGGTTGGTTTTACGACAATACTTTCACAAAAATCAATACTAACGACACAGGATATGAGCCGCTTCGCATCGGATACTGGTACTATGACAGCTATGGCTTCAAAATCATGGACTCGGTATTAGATGGAGTTGACTTTACATGGCCGCCAACGATCGGGACAAACAATACGGAGCCATACCTGTCCATTGATATCGGCGTCACATCCAAGCGCGCATACGTTGACGCTAAAACAGGAACCCCCCTAGCGAACAGGCTCATCACATGGGTAACTGATAGCGGAGAAACGGGAGAGTTCACAACAGGCGCGGATGGCATAGCCGATCTTGAGTGGTTTACAACCCGGAATTTCCACACCCCAGGCAACCCGGCAAAAGAGATGACCCAAGTCCAGAATATGAAGGTCACCTTCTCAACTGAAGGATATGATGATGTCACCAAGCCGCTATATGACTTGGCAAAAACTGGAGAACCTGTCCAATTTGGCGGAAGCCCTGAGGATGCAAATTTGGTGGCAGAGGGGCTTCATGGGACTACTGGATTAGACGCTTACACAATAAACATCAATTTCTGGACACGCATGGAATTTGACGGGACAGAAGTTTACCGCGCCAATTCGGCTAGCGGCCCATTTGAATTGGTTGGCACATTCCAAGGCAAGCCGACCTATTACGATAAGGGTCTGTCCCCAGACAGCACATATTTCTACAAAGTGCGCTTGTTCAAAGATGGGTCTTTTGGAGCTATGAGCGAATCATTTGAGGCAAAAACTGGCTCAATAATCGCAGAGGATTTCAAGGGAAGCGCTGGGCTGGACGCCTACACTATTAGCTTAAGTTTCTGGTCGAGATCGGAATATGATGGAGCTGAAATTTATAGGGCAACATCAAGAGACGGGAACTTCGAGCTTGTCCAGACTGCCAAAGGAGCTCCACCTTACTTTGACACAGGCCTTGAGCCAGACACTGTTTACTACTACAAGATCCGCATGTACAAAGGAGACTGGCCCGGCAAAATGACTGATGCGATCGAAGTCAAGACAGGATCTATCACCGCAGAGGATTTCAAGGGAAGCGCTGGGCTGGACGCCTACACTATTAGCTTAAGTTTCTGGTCGAGATCGGAATATGATGGAGCTGAAATTTATAGGGCAACATCAAGAGACGGGAACTTCGAGCTTGTCCAGACTGCCAAAGGAGCTCCACCTTACTTTGACACAAGCCTTGAGCCAGACACCGTTTACTACTACAAGATCCGCATGTACAAAGGAGACTGGCCCGGCAAAATGACTGATGCGATCGAGGTCAAGACAGGATCTATCATCGCTGAAGATTTCAGGGGAAGCGCAAGTCTTGACACTAACACTGTCAGCCTTAGCTTCTGGTCAAGATCGGAATATGACGGGGCGGAAATCTACAGGGCTACATCTAGAGACGGTGACTTTGAGCTGGTGCAGACTGCCACAGGGCCTCCTCCTTACCTTGACACTGAACTTGGGCTTAGCACTACCTACTACTATAAAATCCGGTTGTACAAAGGCAGCCATTTTGGCTTGTTCACCGAAGTGATTGAACTAACTACAATAGGTAAAATGCCAAAACCAACAAGGTAAAAATAGAGGTGAATATTTGGCACACATAACAGCGGGCAAGCTGGAAACAAAGAAGACGATCCCAATGGCTTTAACTAACAAAATCATAGCCGGCGGGTTTGTAGATGATCAACAGTCCAGTCAAATGAGACCAGTCGAGATGGCTGGCCAGCCCAGGCATCCTAGCAAAAGCGATTGCGCTGTCAACATTTTCTGAACTGCAGGCACCGCTTACGTAGATCCCAGAAAGGCTATCTGGGTTTGACCTTGACTTTTTACTGGAGGAGGGGGCTGCAGGCGCGCTAAGCTCTTTCAATAGAGTCAAGGCGCATTGGCGGGCACAGCCCCAACTCCGTATTCCAATCCTGGCTTTTCCGTCCTTCCAGAAATATGGCATACCAATCGGAACGGTACAACCGGAATCACGACCATATCTTTCCAAGGCAATAACGACGCCAGCTTGGAAGACGGCGCGCTCAAGGCAGGGCGCGGCTACAACAAGGACGGCCGGTCATAATGCAAGCAAGTTGTCATCAGGAAAATGACAAACGAGATCGAGATTCTGTTCAAGATTGACGCCTTGGATGGCTCCTCATCGGATGTGGAGTATAACAGGGCGGCACTGGCCTACCTAAGCAAGCTGCAGAGCTGTGGTTATTATTAAGACGCGGTTTGCGTTGCTGGCAGCAAGCACGTGGTTGGAGACACAATTTCTGGGTTGGGAGAATGCGGTCCAAGGTTTGTGTCGCGCTGCCCGGCCAGCTTTGACAGGAAGTTTGGGTACAAGTTCACCATTTCCATGGCTTTGTCTGAAAAAAGACTGAAAGGAGTGTATTTTGCGCTCCATTCAGTCTTTTCCGAATCGATTCGCCTTACTTAGCCACCAACTATAGCATTATGTCACAAGAAGCTTTAAATGACCGCCATTGCCTAGACTATGGAAAGCCATTGTGTAGCAATGCAGCAATGAAACAATATCAAAGCCTGGTTATTTGAAACCTCTGCCTAAAACAAGAGATTAAACTCTACTTGCGGATTGCGGTATATAGTATAATTAATTGATTTTAGGCAGGGAGTATAATCATGCGATATTTTTTGATGCACCGCTACATTGAAGTCGCAGAAATCGATATTGACACATCAAACTTAGCCATCTTAGATATTATTGAGACAATTGCGCCCGAGCATTTGCCTGTTGGAATTGTTACACAGGATAATCGGGCATATCTGGGCGATTTGTTAGAGTGGTGGCTTGATCGGTCAATACCAAATACCCGAAGTGGAATAGCAGAGGCGTTATATACAATGAAAATGAAGTCCCCACTGCAATTATTGATTGAATGCCTCGGGCTATCCTTAACGGATCAATACTGGATAAACCCAGTAGAAAATCCATTGGATTGGTCTAAGATCAACTTTTTCACCAATGATTTTTCTAGTGATGTTGGGAATATCTTGTTCGGAAAAGCGATAGAAGAACCTTTTTGCCTATTTTCGCCAGACAACACTACTGACGGATGGCTACAAAAAAAATGGATACTAATCGATGGAAAACACTATTTGGTTAAGGGAGGAAGCTATCCCCACCAACAGGAGCCATTTAACGAAGTGCTAGCTACTGCTATTTCCCGCCGCCTGGATATAGACCATGTCCCATACACCCTGACATGGGAAAACGGTTTGCCATTTAGTGTCTGCGAAGATATAATTACATCGAATACAGATATGGTCAGCGCATGGCAAATTATCAAAACCCAGAAAAAAGACAACAAGGTTTCTCCATACCAGCATTTTATTAATTGCTGTGAAGGCTTGGGGATCCCCAATGTGCAAACCAACATCGACAAAATGTTGGTATTGGATTACTTGATTGCTAACGTAGACCGGCATTACAACAATTTCTGCGCAATCAGGGAAGCTTGCACATTAGAATGGATTGGGCTCGCGCCTATTTTCGATAACGGCACTTCAATGTGGCATGACTTGTTAAGCGAGTCAATACAACCAAGAGGGAAGGCGCCAAGCAAACCTTTCCGAAGCAACCACGAAAAACAAATTGGGCTTGTCAAAGACTTTTCATGGATTGATTTAACTGCTCTTGAGGGGCTTGAAGATGAATTTTATGAAATATTATTAACTTCCAGCCATATAAATGACCACCGCCGAACTGTTTTATGCTCGGCGTTGAAAAATAGAATTGGGAAATTACAGCATGTCATCAATTGACTATCATTTTAGCAAATAGCCTATGCCCATAAGCGCACAACCAAAGATAAGCGCAGCTTTGAGCCACAATCCACCATGCAATTCTTCATGGTAACTAACCAAGAAAGTCGCTGTGTTACACAAGGTGTACCAAGGGATAAATCTACGCCTCATGTTGGCGGTACCCGGTTCTAAATAGCCTGGAATTATTGATTGAATTGAAGCGAGAGCATGTCTATGATTATGGCCAGGATGGCTCAGTTGGAGGAAATTAAGCAGATAAGCCTTGTGCTTGCCACAAGCTGGAAAACTGCTTACCGTGGAATTGTGGATGATGATTACCTTGATGCTCTGAAAACTGACCATTGGGTAGACTTTTTGGCCAAAGGGCTTGGAGGTGGTAAAGTTTTCTCAATGGTATTGCTTGAAAACCAAGATATCGTTGGAGCAAGCATACTCCGCAAATCAGAAAAGCAAGGCGAGATCCACATGGTTTCTCTATACCTGTTGCCTGGCAAAATCGGCAAAGGCTATGGGCATAGGTTTTATCGCGAAATCGAAAGCAAAATCAAGGAAATGGGTTACAGCGAATGTTCTCTTGAAGTTTTATCTAACAATGAAAGAGCCATCAGCTTCTATCTGGCACACGGTTTTGTTGATGAAGGGAATGAAGGTATTGCACTTTTAGGCAAGCGCGAATATCCAATAAGATATATGAGGAAATCAATCAACATGGAGAAAGAATTAGGCGTAAACTTGCGCCATTGGAGGATAGAGGACGCGCCAGATCTTGTGGCTGCTATTAATAACAAAAAAGTGCTCGACAACTTGCGGGACGGGATTCCCTATCCATACACCGATAAGGATGCAGAAGAATTTATCATTGCGATGCTGGGTGCCCAGAAGGATACACAGTACGCATTTGCCATCATATATGATGGCAAAGTTGTAGGCAGCATCGGAGTATTCCGCAAAGACAACGTCCACCGCCTTACTGCTGAAATGGGTTATTACATCGCCGAGCCCTATTGGGGCAAAGGTATAACGACCGAAGCTGTCCGGCAGACTTGCAGCTATATTTTTGAGAACACAGATATTATCCGCATTTTCGCGGAGCCTTACGCCCACAATGTCGCATCTTGCCGTGTGTTGGAAAAAGCAGGATTTCAATTGGAAGGCGTGCTGCACTCAAACGCGATCAAGAACGGCCAGGTTACGGATATGAATATGTACGCTGTTATCAAACATTAAGGAAAATGCCTTAATGCTTTGACCATATTCGCTTTCCATACCACAGGAAGTCTTGTACAGCATCACCATGCAAGCAAGAGAAGCGGAAAGCAGAACAAATGTAAAGGAGATCGATGATTGTGGCCCCTAAAGATATAAGAAGCAGCGGTTTTAACTTGAAGAAGCCAACTGGCATTATCGCTGCGGCAACAATTGTTATCGCTGCAAAGTTTTTTTCCCGGCCCAAGAGAAAGATGAGGAACGAGCTTGAGGTGCGCAGGCTCTTACGGATGAGGGACTATGAGATTTACAAGTTTATCGAGCGCCCAGGCTCTGACGCGTTCGCATACTTGCTGATCCTCGACAAGAGGAGGCCCAGCAGCCTGGATGATTTCCCGTGGATCCCAAGGTCCTTTGAAGACGAGAGCAGCTTTGGCAGAGAAAACTTGGTCACATCCATAGTAGTACACAACGACGTATTGGACAAGCAGACCGTACTAGACATAGAGTTTACAGCTATGTGCTTGTCGGAGCTGTGGGGAGACTGCAACTGGACTCACTATGTGGAAAAAATGGAGTCAAAGGAAGAATTCGACCGCATCCAATACGACTGGAAACTGTGGATCCACGCTTTTGACAGCATACTTGAGAAGCACCAGTTCAGCATCGATGTTTCGGGGATTACTGAAGAAAGCTTCAAATACCTGTCACAAGATTAGGATTAGGGATAAATATAACTAATAGCTCAATTTTGGAAATGCCTTGCTTATCAACAAGGTGTTTTTTCATCGCAAAATATTCTATACGCGAATTCGAATGGCAATGCGGCTTCTTCAACTGAACCACCACCGCCTGGAAGGCGGTGGGTTCAGGTGTTGCGGCTGGAAGCCGCCTAAAGCACCTTAGAGCTCGTCGATGCCGAAATTGTCTTGTTTCAGG
>Ga0082212_10001687_pt1 | contig 32492 bp, 29 predicted proteins | sample TergutNt197P3_FD_71548 | JGI IMG/M metagenome (GOLD analysis project Ga0082212, IMG submission 71548) | Neocapritermes taracua P3 segment gut microbial communities from Petit-Saut dam, French Guiana - Nt197 P3 | ecosystem: Host-associated > Arthropoda: Insects > Digestive system > Gut ... | reverse complement strand
GGGAACTCCAGTCGCTACGCTCCTTTCGCCTCCCCCGCACCCCCTGCTAGTGTCGCGTCTGTGCAAGTCAATCTCCCCAAATTCGGCTCAAAATATGAACATAATCCTATGTAATTAATTCGCAGACGCGACACTAGTTGCCAGGCGACTAGGCAATCCAACTTCTAACAACCGCTCCTTCAGGGGACAAAAATGTATAAGCCCACCACAAGTTTTTTCGTTCGGAACATCGCCTGCTTTGGCTTGGTGGCGGTTGCCGCTGTTGGCCAAACCCCCTCCGCTAAGCCGCAGTTGGCCCCGCACCCAGCAGATGCCACCCTGCAGCAGGAAGGATATGCCGCTCCGCCTGCCGCCCTGGCCGACGCCGTGCTAGCCCCCAGGCATGAAAATGTAAGCCTGGCATCTCTCAGCCCGAGCAGGTCTTGGTACTGTGTCGAAAATGGGGACGGGCCAGTGTCGATAGCAGTTTTGTCTAAGCCCTTTCATGAACTGGGGGGACTGTTTGTCGACTACAGGGCAAACCGCAACAGGACGCTGACGATCCGCTCAAATGTAGGGCTCCAATTTATTTCGGCTATTGATGGGAGCCAAAAAAATGTCCAGCTACCGGCCGGGGCGCGAATTTCCAATGCCACTTGGTCACCTGTTAGTGATAGCGTGGCATTCTTTGTACACGCCGAAGACTCTACTCATATCTGGATGGCGGAAGCATCCACAGGCAGGGCCAGGCAACTGACAACAAAACCAGTGCTGGCAACCCTCGTCACCAGCATCGAGTTTACAGGTGACGGCAAACACATAGTGACAGTCCTGATACCAGACAACCGGCCTGTCATGCCAGTAGAACCCATCGTGGCGACAGGGCCGACTGTCAAGCTGGCTGAAGATTTGCAAAAGAGGAGGTTGCGCACCTATGCCAGCTTAATGTCCACTCCGCATCAGCTACAACTGTTTGAATGGCATGCGACGGGGCAAGTGGCCGCCATTGATGTAGTCTCCAGGGCCGTCCGCAAGATCGGCGCTCCAAAAATGGTGAGATCCATAAACCCCTCCATTGATGGCAAATATGTAATGGCTACTACGGTGGCCAAGCCTTTTTCTTACTCGGTGCCCTTTGGTAATTTTGGGTCTTTGGAAGAAATTTGGGACGATGGCGGCAAAGTCATGGCAAAGATAAATGAGACTCCCCTTAATCTGGGCATCGGAAGCGGGGGCAATAACCCCGATGATGCGCCAGGAGGGCAGAACCAGCAGGGCCGTCGAGAGCTTTCATGGCGCACCGACGGGCTGGGGCTTACATATCTTGAGCAGGATTCCCCGCCCGCCCGAGACAGCGGGCAAAACGATGGCGGAGGAGGTACTGACAATGCCAATGTCGATGCTGTCCCCCAAGCCAGAGGCGGGCGAGGCGAGGGTAGCGCTCCCTCCAGGGGGGATAAAGTCAAGCAGTGGTTGCCGCCCTTTGGCCCAGACGACACTAAAGTTGTATACGAACATTCGGCCCGCATGTCAGGCCACAGGTTTTCGCCCAGCATGGATATTGTCTTTTTCTCAGAGCGGGCAGGGCAGGATACGTCTGAAATAGCTGTTTATCTGGATGAGCCAGACAAACGCTATACATTGGCCAAGTACCGCTCTAACGACCCCTCCGCCAATCCAGGGACAATGCTCGGAGCCAGGAGCAGGGGAGGCGCAGTTGCAGGTGCCCGCGCTGGCAGGGGCGGAGGAGGTGCCACCGGCCCAGTGCTTCTGTCATCTGATGGTTCTTCAGTTTTCTTTGCAGGGATTGTATATGACAAAAATCCGCTGGAAGTAGGGCCAAAGCCGTTTATTGACAAATTGGAAATTAAGACGGGGGAAAAGTCCAGGATTTTTGAAGGGGACAACAATGGAATATCCGAGCGCGTAGCTACCGCCATTGACCCCGATGCAGGCATTTATATTCTGGCCCGTAGCTCCCCCAATGAAGTTGCCCAGTTCTACAGGACGGAGGGCCAAAAGAGAGTCCAGCTGACTCACAACAGGGATTTGTTCCCCGACATGACCCGCGCCAAAAAGCATAGAATCATGGTCGAAAGGGCCGATGGCTTTAAGTTTGCAGTCCACGTCACATTGCCAGAAAACTACAGGGAAGGGACAAAGCTTCCAGCATTTTTCTGGTTCTATCCTTCCGAATATGCCACCCAGGAAGACTACGACCGCACCCTCAGGACGTACAACAAAAACGAATTTATTAACTATAGCTCAAGCGCAAAGCAGTTTTTTGTCAGACTTGGCTACGCAGTCGTAGAGCCGGACGTGCCGATTGTCGGCCCCGCAGGGCAGATGAACAACAACTATCCCCATGACCTCCGCAATACTCTTTCTGCGATCATTGATGACCTGGATGCCAAAAGCATCATCGACCGCACAAAACTTGCACTGGGTGGACATAGCTACGGAGCTTTTTCGACGGTCAACGCCATGGTGCAGACGCCCTTTTTCAAGGCCGGCATCGCCGGAGACGGAGCCTATAACAGGACTCTGACTCCGCTTGGTTTCCAGACCGAGCGCAGGGATCTATGGGAGGCCAGGGACGTTTATCTCTCCATGTCACCCTTCCTCTACGCCAATAACCTAACTGGAGCATTGCTGATGTACCATGGCTTGTTCGACCAGAACGTAGGCACGGATCCCATCAACTCTACTCGCCTCTATCACGCCCTTTCCGGCTTAGGCAAGCCCACGTCGCTATACATGTATCCATGGGAAGACCATGGCCCTGCATCAAAAGAGACTCTATTGGATCTCTGGGCCAGATGGGCCGCCTGGCTGGACAAGTACGTGATGAATCCCGCAAAGCCAGAGGCCAAACAATGATTTATACCAAGTTGCGTTCAAAATGTTTTTAACGCAATTTGGTATCAGGAGCTTTTTCTGCGATGCGTCAACTTGTTTCCCTGAAGTCCCTTGGGGGATCTATTCCGAGAACGCAAAACTATTGGGTATATGCAGAGCATTGAAGACTACCTCTGGAGATGGCGGCGCTGGGCGATAGGTATCTTTTCGTTGGTGCTTTTATCTACTGCCGCCCTTTGGTTTTTCAGCGGATGGCAAGAGCGGGCATGGATGCTTTTCTGGTTTTTGCTTGGCCTCGCCGCCATTAAGTTTTTTTTGATCTTGCGCCAGGCATGGGTATTGCCCTCCATATTGAGGCGAGCTGAATCTTTGTGGGCTACCGGAGCTCCAATAGCCGAATTACTGGCAACATCTGAGCCCCTGTCATCGGCCACTGGCGAGATAGGTTACAGGGGTCTGATGATCAGATCCTGGGCGCACTACGCCAACGGACAGCCCGGCCTTGCCTCCAGAGATGCGCTTTTGGCACATTTGGCCAAAAAGCCATGGTGGTTGCGGTGGCCCATCGGAGCATGCATATTCCTAAAATTCCGTGGATGGCACTGGCCCGAAAGGGCCATTGCCGCCATGGCCCCGCTGGATACTAATATTTGTTGGCTGAAAGCAGAACATGCCTTTGCATCGGAAGAACCAGAAACCAATAAAGTTGGCTGGAAGCTCCTACTTGACTGCATGCCCCTCGCGGCAGACGATCCCCAATTTTTGGATGCCTGTATGGCGAGGGCACTGGGGCGTTTAGAGCTAAATCAATCCGGCAAAGAGAAACCCATCTGCGGCCCAGAATCGCGTGCAGTCTTAGAGCTCTGCATGACGCTACTCACCCAAAGGCACAACGACCCCCGACTGCCCTGGAGCCGTGCCAGGCTGGCACAATATCTATCTAAAGAGCGCCGCCATGCAACCGTTTTGGCCCTCTGTGGCGGCCTTCCGCCTGCTTTTCGGCCTGTAGAATTGTGGCTGGTGGAGGCACGCACCTGGGGACAATTAGGAGATTTAAGCTGTGCCTGGGCAACCGTCGACAGTGCGGTCAAGGTGCATCCTGCCTCCTACAGGCTGTGGATGGAGACATTCAGGATAGCAATGGCGCGGGGTGATGGATCGACCGCAAACAGATCCCTCCACCAGGCTTCCAGATATGTATCCAGCCAGTGCGCCATCACAGAGCGTTGGGAGTTCCATCTTGCAAGGTCGGAGTATTTCTATTGGGTCGAGGGAAATACAGATGCCGCTTGGAAGCAACTGGCAAAGGTGCCAGATCAAGTGCTGGAAAGCCAGCGTCCAGACTTAAAGGCCAGGATACTTTTGGCCAAGAGGCTATTTGAGGAAGCATACAAAAAAATTTCTGAATTATTGGAAGCACAGCCATATAACATTGACTTTGTGCTGATGCAGTCGGAGGCCATGGCCGGCATGGGTGCGTGGGAAGCCCTCTTACCGCACCTAGACACAATGGGGGATGGCCCAAAAGAAAAGGCGCTATATTGGCATTTGAAGGGCCTGGCAAACAAGCAACTTGCAAATGGAATCCAGTGCAGGGAAGACCTTGAGCGGGCCGCCTGGATGGAGCCTTTTAATATCCAATACCTCATCGACGCCGGGCTGGCCTGCATGGAGCTGGGGGAGTGTGGACGCAGCGAACAGCACTGGAGGCGAGTGCTGAAGCTAGACCCACGCAACAGGGAAGCCCTACTCCGCCTGGCAGAATCCAGAGAGATCCAATACGATGTGGTTGCCGCAAAGTCCCTCCTAAGGGAGTGCCTCAACTATCACCCCGACTTCCAAAGGGCAAGCGACATGCTGATGCGGCTAGAGGCCAATTGAGCGGTGGATGGTGCCTGTTTTTGATCTATTGATTTCATGTTTTTGAGATGTGAGAATGGGAGTTTAGAATGGGCTGTTTGCGTCGGCAGTTTGCAATATGGGGAGACTTAGTGTTTTTTTCTTTGTTCAAGCGTTTTTTGCTGTGCGGATGTTTACTCAGTGCATCTTCATGCATAGTATTTTGCGCGCCACAAATACCAGGCCTGTCCATATCTGAGACAGACATCGATTTCGGCACTATAGCCTCTACTCAGCCCGTTTCCCGTGTTATAACCATAAAAAATCAGAGCCAGCAGGCCTTCGACATACAATATGCAAGGGCATCCTGCGGGTGCCTGGCCATAGAGTTGCATGAGCGCAACATCCCGCCCAGTGCCGCAATAAACATCACCGCAAGGCTAGACCCATCTGGCTATGTTGGTGGTGTGGGCCAAGTGGGTGAACTGGGCTTCCAGAGCGGATCAGGCGAAAAAGGCACGATCTCCTTCCGCACAAAGGCATTTATTCAAAACCCCATCAGGCTGACCCCCCCTTCCATTGCCTTTCGGGACATAGATATGAATGCGGAGAAAGACCAAGCCTATTATAGGAGCGGACCGATTCTGGTAGCTCCTGCAGATAATGTCATTCGCCTGAACCCGATTGCATCAATACCAGAAAAATACGACCGTGCATTTATCGCAGATATAGGCAAGCGGGACGATGGATTTATTTTGGACGCCTATTTCTTTCCAAGGCAAATACTTGAGGCCACTGATGACAGGACGGGCAATTTCAACGTAAAGATCTACATGGACGAAACAAAGTCCCAGTTCGTAAACTTGCCTGTTTCCTGGCGCATCAAATCAAATTTTAGCATCTCGCCCGAAAAATTGCTGTTTGTTGACAATGTAGCCCAGGACTATGATGTTCTGACTGTCAAAACTCTGGACGCGAGGCCATTTCAAATCATAAAAATCCAATTGAACGGCAAAACCCTCGACGAAGACAAAATCAACAGTCCAATGCAAAATATTTTTGAAATAAAGCTCAATGACATTGGGGAAATGATTGACCAAGCCAGTAATGTCGCCAGATCTGAGCTGATAATTGCTACCAGCCATGTTGAGGAGCCAATAATCAAAATCCCAATTACGACACTGCTCACAAGCAAGGGAAAATGACATGGAACAAGGTGGATTATCCAAGGCTCGGGGGCCGCCGGTCGGCTATAGGGATGTTTCCGTATTCGCTGTATCAATAATCCTTGGAAATCCACTTTTTGCATCGTCTTGTCACTCATTTCTAGGTTTGGAGATTGCCATGAAAAAACTCAGATCATTATTCTTCGGTACCCTTTTAGTAGCCGTTGCAAATCTCTTCACTTCTGTCCTCATTGCCAATACGCCAATTAATTATAGCGATAATGCTGTAGAAGACATTGTTGCGGAAGACTATTCAAACGATGACTGTCCAGATACCATGTATTTTCAAAACCATCAAACAGGGGAATGGCAGGATTGCTATCTGTACTCCACTTATCCATTCCCAGTTCCACCACCACCCGATGATCATTATGGCTTTTGGTCTATGGGAGTCATGTGTCTTTACAGCTGTAATGGGTAACTATATGTGGCACGCCAGGGCGTAGCAACCAGTCTACCTTTCATTTTTTGCCGTCGACCCTGGAACAACTTTGAGTCGACACGAAGGGGGGATGACTCAAGAATTAGACCCTGAGACATTGTTGTAAATAAAGTACCTTTTCTGGAGATATACATGCTCTTTCGCCTAGTTGCTCCCTTGCTTTTTTCGCTAGCCGCCAGCGCTCAGCAGGACTCAGTCAACTTTGAAATCCACTCCACTGGTTTTCCGTCTGAAATGACTAACCGACTTAATAATCTGAGGCTGAAGTTCATTGCCGCAGATGCACAAAAAATGACTGAGGCGGGCAGGGCATGGCCTATAAAAGAAGACAACTTGGCAGAAATGGTCTCGACAAATAAATTCTCCTGGACTATCACATACAGCGCAAACGGCGTCGCCAAAATAAGCGGGCGTCAATCGGTGGCCTTTAAATTTCCCAGTACTTTCCCTGAATTCAATAACGCCAGTTATTTCCTTGATCTGGTGTCGGAGGGCTTAAATTGGAATGTAAGATTTCCTCCGCCCTACATCCCTGCGCCACCGCCGGGCGGCCGGATTATCGCAACAGATACAAAGGGCAATATCGTTGACCCAAGCAAGATTCCGACATCTTTTACTCGAAAACGGCCAATGTCTGGCTTTGGATCCCCATTTGTGCCAGAGGCTACCTATGTATTGGTGATCCGATGCGAAGGCGGACTTCATGGTGAATCAGGAGAATTCGACATCCACTTTATTACCAAGGACAAGCTAGAGGATGCCCTCAGCGGCAAGCTATATCAGCGTTAGAATTTGGGGCGTATTCGTATTGTATAACAATTCCCAGAAGAACGAGTGTGCTAGGAACCCTGACGGGAATATAGCGGACGCCCGTCAGGGCAAGAGTGTAATCTTAGATTGTAGCTTTCGACTTGATGCCAACTAAGGCGGTAGCACTATACCTGGCCACTCCATTTTTTCTCTTTCTGTGTAGAGACTCCATGATACTTCGCTTCTTTGTCCTCTTTTCGTTTTCAGCGGCCCTCCTATGCGCCCAGCAGAAAACCATTGGCCTAGAAATTTATCCCACGGGCTTTCCAAAGGAATGGTCTTTCCAAATCGAGCTGAAGTTGCGCTACAGGGCCGTCGACAGGCAAAAAATAATATCTGAGGGCAGAAGGTCGCCCAACGAAATGGATATACTGCTAGAGCAAATATCTGACAACACCCACAAATGGAATATTTCCTTTGGTGAAAGTGACACGGCAAAAATTGAGGGTTCGCCTAAATACGTCACCTTTAATTTTCCTAAACCCATCGCCAAATTAAGCAATGCAACTGACATAGTTAGTCTTGTTGGCAAAATATCGCTACTTGTTGACGGGAAACCTACTGGAAACTCACTGCTCCACCATGCCAACCCTTTCAGACAGGGCGAGACATATGTTCTGCTGTTGCAAAATGTCGGCAAGGAAAATGCAGTCCCAGCAGTAACTTTTATTCCCAAAGACCGGCTGAAGGACGCCTTGGAAGGCACGTTGCCGGGGATGTCCTTCCAAGGCAACCCCATTCCTGTAGCCAAATAGTTTGCTATGGCAACACAGAAATTGGAGACACTATTTCATTCGCACCGACTGGTTTATTCTTTCTCCCCTGGAGTCGTCCATATTCACTCGTTTGTCCGTCCTTTTTACACTTTCTCTGGCCATCGGCGGTAGTTGCTACGCAACAAATTTTTTTGACATGTATAATACATCTGTCCAGGAAATATGACATGAAACAAAGCAGTTTGTTTTCCTGAGGCCAATCCCCACTTTGCCATTGGGGGCTTCAGTTTTCACCGTGCCCGGAATTTTGGAAGTCTTTTCTTTGCATAGTTTTTGCCACTCATTTCTCAATTTGGAGATTGTCATGAAAAATCTTAAGTCGTTATTCTTGGGCACCCTGATAGTTGCCGTTGCAAATTTGTTCAATCCTGTCCTTTGCGCCAATTCGCCAATCAATAATGGCAATGCCGTAGAAGATGCTGTTGTGAAAGACTCTTCTGAGAACTATTGCCCTGATTTCATACTGGGTTATAGTAGCGTTACTGGGGAACCTGTGTTGTGCTTTCTTACCCATATATTTTATGAATTCACACCGCCGCCGCCAGGTGTTTCTGTGCAAGGGTATTCTGGGATGTGGTGTGGTTACACCTGTGAAGATTAATTCCTGACATATAAGGAATATATGCCGTAGCGTAGCAATCTGCGCCACTTTCATGTTGTTTCCCATTAGAAATAATAAGAAACCATGTTGTCAATAGGTTATTGTAGCGAGACTGTAGATACTTTTTTTGGGGGGGCATGTGTTCGCACATTTGATTCATTGTCTGACTATTCTGGTCGCCTTCAACATTTTGCAAGAAGATCGAGCTGTCGTAATCCCAATCGAGCAAAACGAAATAAATGTTGAGATCCATGCTAAAGGCTATCCTCCCACATTTTCTCATGGGCTCGACATGAAGTTAAAATTTATCGCTGCGGATGCACAAAAAATGGATGAAGCAGGGAGGATTTGGCCAATAAAAGAGGATTATTTGGCTGAGTTAGTTTCTACCAACAAATTTTCATGGGAAATCTCCTACGCCAATAATGGCACATCAAGAATTACGGGCACAGGCCAGTCGGTAACCTTCAAATTTTCCAAACCCTTTCCAGTGTTTGATAATGCCGTCTACTTTATTGACCTTGATGCCGAGCTTGAAACGACCTTAGAAGCTGGCGGCAGTGGCATGTTCAGAAATGCTTCTGGAGGGAACTCTCGAGTGTCTTCCCTAGCGGGATACGGCTCGCTGTTTGTGCCTGAGACTCCTTATGTGTTTGTGATCATAAACTACAACGGCCCTGGAAATTCGAGCGTTTCAATGGCCAGATCGATTTTATCTGACTACCACCTTGTAACCAAAGACAAATTGCAGGATGTACTCAGCGGCAAGCTGTCAAGGTACAAAGGCGTAGAGCTTTCCAGAGCCCACATCGCTACGAAGTAATCGAGTACCTTTTGCTAACCTCCTCATTGCTGTCTTCTTCAAGCACGGAGTTACGATGTCGATTCGGCACTTAGTTGGTTTGGCGCTATTATTTTCCATCGGCAATTTAGGCCAGCACGGCCTCGGGGCCCAAGAGTCCCGCGCCATATTTCAATTTCAAAACGATGCCGTTCCAAATCTGCAGGGCATATTGTTTTACAACAAAAACAGAGTAGCCCGGGCCGAAATCGCAGTTGTTGCCGACAACAGGAGGCTAGTGGGCTGGGGCCCATTTGTCACAGATTTTGAGACACCACCCGCCAACGCGCAAATTCCAAATTTGTCGCGGCACAGAGGTGACGCCTGGGCATTTTATTATTTGGGCAATCTAATCGCCTCAGGCAACGACAAGCCAGCCCTGGAGGATCTGGAAAACGCCTATCTGAGGGCAGGGGTATCGAACAGAGTCTACTCTCTCAGGCAGTTCTTGCGCCGCTCGCCGACAAATCTGGATGGCCGTTTGGAGCTGATGAAGGAATTGGAAAAGCACGCCCGCCAAAAGACGTCTCTGGCCCTAAACATCGCATTGAGAAGTGTCAGAGACAATCCATCCCTTTCAGGCGGTAGCACTCTTGCTCCCCAAATATCTCAGGAGCTGGACGCAGAATCTGACGAAAATATTTGGGGCGAGCTTGTAGCGCTGTTTAACGCTTCCTTTGTTTCCGGCAATTGGCTATCTGTGTTGCCAGGATTTTTTGGCAGGTTGCAAATTGATAACATGGCTCTATACAGCCCCGCCATGAAGGCGCTATACAAAAAGAACCTGCCACTCGTCGAAAATGAACTGGAAGACAGGCAGGCTGACCTTGGCCTCTGGAGAATGTGGCAGGAGATGGCCCAGGCAACAGGAAGAAAGATTTTGGATTTTTTCCCGCAATTGCCTCAGCTACCCGATGAATCTGGGATTGTTTGGCCGCCGATTCAAGTGAGCGACTGGATGAGGGAGGAGGCAAGGCTACAAAATGACTGGCCCAAAATTATCGAGCTTGATTGGCCAAGATGGGGCGGCATTACCCTATCCCTCGATATTGGCCCTGCCCCCGTGGGCAGGATGCCAGACGCGGGCAATCCGACACATGCCATGGCCAGAGAGCGTCTATGGGTGCGCAATATATTTCCCCTGCTGGAGGCATGCCTGCATGGCAAGGATTTTGACAAGGCAAACGAGATATTTTTTGACATAGCATCCCGACCAGCTATGGAAAGGGAGGCCAGGGCGGCTGTCGATATGGCGAGGGCCCATGACTATATTTTCCCCCAAACGTTTGAATCACAGAGGAGTCGCCCCGAAGTTAGACTGGACTCATTTTTGGGCGACCCGGTTGTCGGCAACCGCGTGCGGTCGACATTCAATCAGCCAAATAGACTCAGGGATTTGCCTGAGACCAAAGGGATTGTGCGCCTGGCGATAATTGAACTGCCTGCCCAAGAAATTGAAAAGGGGCAAGCCAATATTCCAAACAATCCAACAAATAACAGCCAAACCGGCGGACAGGCAAGCGCAGACAGTGCGATGCTCTTTAGGCAACAGCTCCAGCGTATATTGAGTCGTGGCGGATTGGAGGAGTATAGGTTTTTTCCGCTTTTGTGGAAAACGGATGAGCCAGTAGCAAGAGAATTGATTGAAAGAGAGGGCTTGCCAGACAACGCCTATACCTGGGGCATCCTTGGCGAAAACAACAAGTATTACCACGGTGGCCACTCTGTGCCCACGACAGGGGCTATTTTTGACTTGATAAAGTCTGCCAACATCAAAACCCTCCCAACCATATTCAAAGAATTTGCCACAGAGCATCCCGATTCGGTCACCGCAGGAGTTATTTTGCTTGGGGCATATCTGGGCGATGGCACCAGAAAGACCCAGTCGGCGGAGTGGGACGAAAACGGCCACCTAGGCGATTCCAACGATCTGGATATTTGGGCTGACTATGTCAGGCTCGCCAATACAATGTTGCCGCGCATATTAGAGCGCCCCCAAATTCTCTTCCCATTCAGCCCACTTAACAATACGGCCATCAAAAACAGCCGTTTGTTAAAACAATTTGCTTCAAGGCAGATTGTCTCAATAGAAGAAGCCCTACAAGGCAGGCCGCATTCAAGGGAGCTATGGGAGCTTTGGAGCATTTTAAGCCCCCACGCCCAAACCAGGACGCCTTCTGCGTTCTTGGATGCCTTATCCCCTGTTCCTGGCCTGCCGGGCTTTCCGCCGACTTTTTTATACCCAAGCCTAATAGAAAATTACAAATCGCTGGAAGCTTGGGGGCGGATAATCAGCCTGGTTGAGCCAATATGGGAATCCTACCAAAATATGGCGGATGCGGAAGAAAGCATTAAGCACCGGCTTAACGAGAATCTTTGGCATGAGTATATCGGGCCGCTGTGTGAAGCTTACGAAACTTTGGGTGAAGGCCACAAGGCCGAAAAGATTAGGGCTACCTGGAAAAAAGCCGAAGGGTGGGAAGACAAATAGCTGTCAGTTGCGATAATGGTAGTTTCCATGACAGCTTGGCGAAAAAAGTCATATTTCTCGCGGGCCAGACACAAAAACAGAAAAATATTTGTGGCTGGTGTAGAATATTTGCGATGAGATAACAATAATTCCTCAAGAGAAAAGGAGTAAACATGACAGCTCAATGGTTGGTTTTTGGACTGACGGCCTGTCTGGCCGGCCTGCCTGTATCCCAGCAAGTGGAAAGGCCCCAGGCACAGCCCATGAAGGCAGAAGACCTGACAATGGAAAAGCTCTTTCGCGGCAGGTCTTATGCAGGCCAGCAAGCCAGGGGGGCATCTTTCAGCCACCAGGGAAGGTACCTCGCATATTTGTGGAATCCATACGGGGAAGTGGGCGCTGACCTGTACATATACGACACCCAAACTGATCAGACGAAGCGGGTTACGTCTCTGGACATTATGAAGCAGCATGAGGCTCCTGAGACCATTGCGCGCTTTTTGAAAAAAGCAACAGATCGAGACAAACAGATTGACGAGGCCCAAGCCAAGGTAGAGGCCCAGGCGGCATACCTGCTGGGCCAAAACATAGACCTGGACAAGTGGGATCTGGCGGCCATCGAAGAACTAAAAAAGGAAGAAGCCGCCAAAAAGGCAAAGGCTGAGGCAGAAAAAAAGCAGGAGGATGCTGAGGGAACAGCCACTACGGATAGTAATAGGAGAGGAGATGGCCAAGGCAGACAGGAAAAAGAAAAAGAACTTTGGGAATGGCGGGACGAACTAAAGAAAAAGCAAGAGCAGGACAACGTCAGGCCCGCCGACTTGTATCCTGGCATTTCTGGTTTTAACTGGGCAAACAAAAATGACGAAATGATTTTTACTTACCGCGGCGATTTGTTCCGCTACAGCGCCGGCAACGGGAGTGTTGAGAGACTCACCAACACAGACAGAACTGAGCGATTAATTGGCTACACTCAAAACGACGATGGATACCTCTTTCAGGATGGCACCAGCATCTTCAAAGTCGACTTCAACAGCGGCCGACAAGTGCAACTGAACCGTGCCCTGGTTTTTGCGGACGATGCCGAAAAGAAATACGGGATACAAAATACCATCCTCTCAGAAGACGGCCGCTGGATGGCGATTGGCGCAGTCTTGCAAGACCCGCCGCCAGCTGGCGCAACCACTGGTGGCAGAGGTGGAGGCCAGCAATCACAGCAGCAAGGGCAGGGCCAAGTCCGCGGCGGTAGGCAAGTCCAGATCATGAACTACTCAGGGCGCTTCGCTGAGGCCAGATCTGTCCAGCGGGAAGTCTCTGATGACAGGCTGAGGACTCAGTCCACCGCAATTTTTATACGCAAGGTCGACGAATCTCCCACGCGTACCCCCGGGCCCGTTATTGCGTTTGACGGCGGGGATGTGTGGTTTGAAAGGACTCCGGTGTCTTTCTCCAAGGACGGCAGTAAATATTCTTTTGCCACATGGGAGAGGGAAAAAGACATTTTAAAAATATATCTAGGCAATACAAGCGAAACCGAAAAGCCAGAAGTGGTCGTTGAGCGCAAGGGGGACGTTGGGCACGAGGTTATTTCTTCATTGGCCCCAATGTTTACGCCCGACGGCAAAACCCTGGTGGTAGTCCTGGATGAAGTAACAGGGTTCCGCCAGCCCTGGGCGATGGATGTCACGACTAAGGTGCTGAGGCCGGTTCTGAAGGGCGACTTTGAAGCCCACACCATTTTGGGCTTCACTCCTGACAGTGCCTCAATATTTTTGCTTGCCAACAAAAACGATCCTGCAACGATGAATGTCTTTCAAGTAGACATGTCGAGCGGCTCCATGAAGCTCATCGGAAACAAAGACGACTTTCACCGAAATCCGGCCCTTTCTAAAGACGGAACCAGAGTTGCCATGAGTTCCGGCAACTGGCTCAAGCGAAATGAGTTGCACTACATTGATGTTGCATCCCAAGGGTCAAAAACCCTGACTGAGAGCTATGACCCAGAGTGGAACAAAATCCATGTTTTGCAACCAGAGCGTTTTAACTTTACCAACCGCCATGGCGACAAGATTGAAGGCTATGTGTTTAAGCCAAAGGGTTGGAAGGCCACTGACAAGCGCCCATCCATTGTGTATATATATGGCGGCCCATTGGGTGACAGAAAAAGCGTGGAAATTGACAGCTTTCAGGGCACCGGCTACATGTTCGGCATGTATATGGCCGCCAAACACGGATATGTGACCATTACCATTGACCCCAGGGGACAGTCCAACTATGGGCGCAGATTCGGGGATGCCAACTGGGAAAACGTGGGCCAGCCACAGACTGAAGATTTGGAAGATATGATGAAGCACATCAACAGGGGCTTTGGCGTGGATACAAAGCGGGTGGGGCTTACTGGATGGAGCTTCGGCGGCTTCCAGACTCAATACACAATGTATAAAAACCCAGATCTCTTCGCCTGCGGCATTGCCGGCGCAGGCCCAACAGAGTGGGAAAATTATAACAGTTGGTACTCTGGCCGCACCATCGGCGCGGTTGACCGCTCCAAACCAGTGCTTCGCAAGTACAGCCTAATACCCATGGCTAAGAATCTCAGAAAGCCCCTGTTACTGGTTCACGGCATGGTTGACCCAAACGTGTTGTACCAGGATACGGTAAATGTCTATCGTGCCCTTTTGGAAAGCGGCAAAGAGTCAATCGTCGACCTATTCCTTGATCCCGACGGCGAGCACGGCATGGGCGGTGCGGTCAAGACCCGAGGTCAGCACAAGAAGTACGAGACATTTTTCCTGCAACATTTGGGCAAGGGCAAGTAATACAGATTCTCAACCAAAAGAGCCACTCGCAAAACCGGAGGCTTTGCAAGCGGCTCTTTTTGAACTGCTATATCAAAAAACACAAGCAAGCGTTGGTGGCGGGGGGGGGATTTGAACCCCCGACCTTTGGGTTATGAGCCCAACGAGCTACCGGACTGCTCCACCCCGCGTCAGCATATCAAGGCTACCACAATTTTTATACAATACCAAGTTGCAATCTTTTGATTGCGACTCGGTATAATGCAATAAGATATCGATGCAACGTCCTTTGGAGGCGGGATGCGGGCAATTTTGTTGGTTGCGTACACGCTGTTGGCTGGCCAGTGGCTTGATGGCTGGACTCCCGAAAAATGGTTCGAGTCTCCCAAAAGCGACCGATCTGTGCATTACGACATTAAGGGGGTCTTAGACTGGTTCAACAAGACAATTGATGGCCGCCTTGCTCTGACATGGAAAAATACTGGCACCGCGCCTGTCCAGGAGTTGCCGTTTCATCTGTATTTGAACGCATTTCGCCATCCTGATACAGCGTTTATGAAAACACAAACAAAGGCTGGCAGGGCCAGTGGTACAGCGTGGGGATACTGTGAAATCAAGTCTGTCAGTAGCGGCGCAAGTGGACTTTCGGGGCGGATGGGCGCAGATGAGACTGTATTTTGGTATCGCCTCCCAAGTGCTGTCAATCCAGGCCAAAGCATTGAAATTCAGATATCGTGGGAAGCCAAATTTCCCGAGATTCAATTTGGTAGCGGCTGGACTGGCAGGTACCTGGTTGCCTCGATGTGGCATCCAAAGCTGGGTCTCTACAAAGGCAATCGCTGGATTTGCGAACCGTTCGACGATGATGCGGCTTTTCAAGGCGACTTTGGTAACTACGATGTGGAGCTGAGCCTCCCAAACGCGCTCCAGCTCGCTAACACTGGCACTGTCTGCATTCCCACCGATGAATCTGGCAATCCGCTGACTGACAAACAGGGGAGAATTGTGGAGGCCGCCCCTGACCCAGAGAGAAAACTCAATTTGATCTATAAAATCCATGCTGAAGACGTGCAGGACTTTTCTTGGATAGCTGCCCCAACAGGAAGCTGGAGAATGAGCCGGCTCAATTTTGGTGACCTCAGTGTTTTCTTGTATTGCATCCCAAAAAATGCAACTCAGCTAGGCAGGCTAAAAGAAGCCGCCATAGATGGCCTCCGCAGTCTTCAGGATCAGTTTGGGCCCTATCCCTACCCAATACTTTCAATCGTTGACCTGCCGCCAGAGGCCGGCAGTGCAATTGCATCACCCTCCCTGGCGGTCATCTCCAATATTGCCTTTGACCCCTTCAATCAGCGAGTCACGCCAGAACGGGCAATTATTCAACAACTGGGAGATCAAATATTTGGCGGAGTGATGGCATCAGGAGTGCCCAGCCGAGACACGTTTGAAACCGCGCTCTCCGCTTGGTTCGCTATCGGCACGATGGAAAAAAAAATCCAGGGTCTAATTCACAGCAGGCGCTTTGTGGTTGGCCACGAATTTCCTGTCAAGTACGCTGGGCTGAGCGACGCGCTACCATTTCTGAAGCGCAAAAATTTTCCAATACACCGCTATTTCCCTCTGAATAGCGCAAATCCCTCATCAGCGATGGCCCTTAAGCAATTGGAGGCAATCATCGGCAAACAGGCTCTAGAAAAAACTGTCAGCACCTATGTAAGCGAAAAATCTTTTAAGCATCCAAGTCACCGCGATTTTAGGATGATCGCAGAAAGGATTTCGAAACATAATTTGGAGGCCTTTTGGGCTGACCATATAGAAGCGCATGGCACGTTGGATTACAGAATAAAAAATGTCTCCCGGGGTGGAACCATTACGTTGGAACGGCTGGGCAACATCATTGCCCCAATCGAACTGTGGGCCCGCCTGGAAGATGGCCGAGAACATCTCTGTACATGGGATGGGAAGGATGATCAAGCATCATTTCACTTTGAGGCTCCCATCTCCGAAGCTGTTCTGGATCCTGGCCATCGTTATCCAGGCATGAAGGACAGAATGCGCTCAACTTATACAGCCACGCCAAAGCGGAGGGGACTTCACTTTTGGGCGCAACAAGCTTCTGGCCTTATCTGCGGCATTTTGCAGGGGGTTGGGGTCGGGTAAAGCCGAGCCGAGCTAATACCTAATCCGCCGATTTACCTTTGCAGATTACTGCCTCGGGCAAGCATCGCCCATTTTTATGCCCGTGATTTTCCCGCCAGAATCCAATTCCACCAAGGCGGGAAAAAGTGCGATGCCCAGCAATTCCAAATCTTTTTTAAAAGGGGCAACCATCACGTTGTAATCGCCAAAACCATCTTCTTTCAGCAACCGCTCGGCCCCGGGCCTCCACAGCGGGTTTTCCCTGCTTCCCACCAGGGAGCCTTCCAAGAGCGGGACAATCCAGTCCATTGTCTTTTCTGGGGGAGAAAAATCAGGGTCAGGGCATAGCCAAATCCTGTGGGCATGGGCCTCATAATTTTCTACTGGGTTAAAGGAAGAAGTCCATAGCCTCAGGGGTGACAGGGAACCGCCCAGAGAGGCAAATGCCTTCTGAAAGAGCGGAAAAAGCGATGGCATTTCCGCGCCCACGCTTGAATTTTTAAGATTGGCGAGGCGAACGTCGTCTTTTTCAGCTAGCGCCCAGCACAGAGCATGACGCAGGGCAAGGCCCCTGATTAGCGGATGGACGGACTTGTCCATCAAAATATTTTCCCAATGAATGCGTATGTTTTGGTTCCATGTGCCATCGCGAATGGCGGCCTGCCCATAGCGCCAAAGCGCAAGATGGGAGCCAGTCAGGCGCATGTTCAGACTGTTGAGGCTTGCCACGGTTGGAGGCACTTTGGCCTTCAAAAAATCAATGATGCGTACCGCCTCGCCGTGCTCCAGTGAGCCATTGGGAAAAACAGAAACCGGCATGGACAAATAAGCGGCCCCGTGGAGCCATGTGAGCTTGGCCGTATCCAGGTTTCTGTCTGGAGGCAGGCTGGGCAACCTGGCCTCAAACCCAAAATCGAATGCTTCCAGCATCTGGTTTTCCAATGCTTCCAAGGTCTGAGGTGCAGGCTCTGGAATCTGCATTGCAGGAGGGTTCAACAGCGCAAAGGCAAAAAGCAACATAAGCATAGTTTAGCACCAATAAGAGTTACGTTACGATTAGTCCAGACTTATCATTGCAGTCAATGCCAGTTTCGAGTTACAAGTTACGAGACGAAAAACCTTGACCAGTGCGGATGTACGTCAGGCATTTTCCAAATCAGCAATAGTAAGTGGTATAAAATGTACAAATCTGGAGCTCAGAATGCAAAATGACATGCCCCCCAAAGACCGACTAGTTGTGGCCCTGGATGTGCCATCCGCCAAAGAGGCCGTGGAGCTTGCAGGATGCCTCAGTGGAAGAGTGGGAGTCCTGAAGGTGGGCCTGGAGCTGTTTTGTGCCGAGGGGCCAGATATAGTCCGGCAGCTCCAAAAAGTAGCTCCGGTATTTCTGGATTTAAAGTTGCATGACATCCCCACAACGGTCGCTCGGGCGTTAAATGCAGTTCTGGGGCTAGACCCGCTCTTGGTAAACATCCATGCACTGGGGGGACTCGAAATGATGAGAAGGGCCTCAGAGATTGTGGTGGCACATCGCCAAAAGGGCGGCAGGACGCGGTTGTTGGCGGTAACTATCCTGACAAGCATGGATGAAAAATCTTTGGAGCAATTGAACGTGAGGAGCGGGCCCTTGGAGCAGGTGCCGCTTCTGGCGAGGCTTGCAAAGGATGCCGGATGCGACGGGGTCGTATGCTCGGCCCAAGAATCAGCATCTCTGCGCAATAAATTCGGCAGGGAGTTTTTACTTCTCACCCCTGGAATAAGGCCAAAGGGTGCAGAAACGCAGGATCAGGCCAGAGTAGTCACTCCTGGGGAAGCCATATCGCAGGGCTCAGATTGGATCGTCGTTGGCCGCCCAATCACACACGCCCCAGACCCAGCGGCTGCCGCAGACGCCATAATCTCGGATATGGCAGGAGCCCTGGCCTGATATGTCATCTGCCACCCCACTAGTTTTTCGGGCAAGCTGGGCCCAGAGGGCAGTCGCAGTTGTTTTGACCCTCGGATGCTTGCTTGTGTCGACTCGGGGGGTGGCACTAATTACCCAAAACCTGCCCAGAATATGGTACCAGCTAAAATTGGCGCAGAGCCAGGGCGGAGAGCCTACTGCCATGATCTGGCTCAGTCTTATCGCATCGTGTCTGGCAGTACTGGTCGCCGGTACGGTTCTGGCGCTGGCGATACTGGTGCTGGTTCTGGTAGAAGGAACCCAAATATTGGTTGACGAGCTGGGAATATCTGTTGATTGTGTTCTTTTGCCTGCGCCCCTGGCCAGGAAATTTGGGGCTGGGCGCCTACAATGGAAAAACGTCGCCAAAATCGAAAGACGCATCATGTCCTTCGTATTACATGAGCACAAAGAGCCATCTGGGACTGCCAAAAAGACAACTGTAAAGTTTTTTGTAGTAGACCATATGGATCGCCTGATTTATATAATCATCGAGCGCAGTCCAAATTTAAACCTCAGTTCCAAATAAATCCATTGCTTGTGGCCATGTTTTGCAGTTTGGGTTATTCTGTTAGTTCAAATAGAGGAGTTGTTATGAAGATTCTCAGTACTGTCGCATTGGCTGTCCTGGCTTGTACGGGGCTCGTAGCCCAGTCTTTTGCTCAGCGCTTTCAAGAAATGCAGCCCGAGCTGGATAGCATGCACCAAGCTATGGAGTACAAGGCGCTCATAGACAAAATTGAGGCATTTATGCCACCCGCCATTCCGGCATTTGACATAGATGCCGAAAACCCGGACGTGGGGCTGGCCAGTTTTTACGACTTTGAGGCCCTGCAGTCATTCCATGTATATCTGGGGCGCGCTTATGCTATGTATGGCCATCTGGAAAGCGCCGGCTCCAATTTTAAAAAGGCCGAAGAGATTGCCAGGTTGAATGCCACAGAAATTGATGGAGTTTTTGGCCCGATTATCCAAAATTGGAACAATGCTGGCGAAATGTCCAAAAAGGCCCTGGAAAATCTGGAAACAATCAAAAAGCAAAAAGAAGAAATCGAGGCCAAAGGCAGGCGGCAGTCCAGACAGGAAAGAGAGCTCCTGGCAAGGATTAAAGAGCGAGAGCCATTTTTTGATGAGAATGCGCCCATTTGGCAAGCCAACATCGAGAGAGCCCCTGCCATGGTGGAACAGCTTAATCTGCTGGTTTCAGCCACCAAAGAGGATACTGGCAAGTTTGCTCCGGCCATAGCTGCTTTGGAAGCGGATGTTAAGAGTGAAGGGGAGATGATCGAAACAAAATTTGGTGGCGACAAGGCCAAATACGTTGAATCGGTAATAGACACCAAAGAAAATCTGACCAGCCTCACAACCCAAGAGGACAAAGTAAAATTCCTCAATCGTCTATTGTTTCTGGATCCGCAAAACAAAGAAGTGAAGGAACAGCTTGACTCGATATTGGGGAAGTCATAGAGCAGAAAAACTAATTCAAGCTTGAACCAAGCTTGAACCCCTCTAGCCGACATGACAGAATCTGGCCCGCCCTTTACCATTTCATGGAGGTAGCTCAGGATGCACAGTTGGTTATACACAATCGCCACAATGGCAATCGCGATGCCGTATTGCGCCTTTGTCCAAGCACAGAGCCTGCCCTCCCTTTGGAACAATGCCAGGCCAGCATGGGAAAGCGCCCTGGAAGCTGGAAATGGAATTAAAGTCAGGCAAGAAGCGGAAGCGTTGCTGAACAGGCCAGACGTACAAGTCAGTCCATCCAGTTACAACGATTCACATGCAAAAGTGGCTGTTTTGAGTATCGCCGCACGAGGAGCCGTCTTGGACGGTGATTGGCCAGGAGCGGTATCCCTTTTGAGCCAAGCGGCCTCCACTGCCCAGACAAACTTCTCGTTTGCCAGCGAAAGCCTTGAAAAACTGCGGAACCAGCACGCATCAAAAATCAGTGAGTGGAAAGAATCAATTAAGCCGCAAGAAGAACGTCTCCGAAGGCTCAAGGATCTACCAGGGCTCCAGGATGACCAGATTGGAGAAGTGGCATATCTTGAATCCTTCCTCTCCGAGCACAACCGTGCAATTGCAAACAGCGAGCAATCCATCGCTGATATTAGCAACATATTGTCTACTCTGAAGGCAGAAGAGGAAACCTGCGCAAAATCTTTGAACGAATGGAACGGCTTCCTAATGAAAGAGCGTATGGATATCCAAGAACTTGGTTCACAGCAGAGATATGTCGCCGAGAAGTTTGCCCAGATCAAAAGCGATAACTCCAGATCTCGCTTTGAGCTGATTTCCTACATTCGGCGACTGATAAAGCTTGATCCGTCAAATCAGGAATGTCAGCAGTTTTTGAACGGCCTGTTGGGCCTCAGGCCCACAGGTCGCTAGTGTTGCGTCCCCACAACAAATTCGTGCGAAACAGAAATGAATGCTCAGTGGGCCAGGCCACAAATCGACGAGCTTTGAACGCAACTTGGTATAAATCCCGAATTTATTTCAAAAATGGTTCTTTCCAAAATTTTGGTGCCGACCCTCGCAACTTGCGACATTCAACTTATAGTTGCCCAACATGCCATCGTCTCCTGCAATTTGTTTAGGAGTGGACCCAGGTTCGCTGGCCTGTGGCTGGGCGGTAGTGTCTCGGACTGGTTCGAGAATGAAATTGCTTGCCGCAGGCGTCATCCGCAACCAGAAGGGGCAGGATTTTTTTCAGAGAATTTTGCTGATTCACCAGCGCCTGTCTTTGGAGATCGCAAATCATCATCCCCATTTCGTGGCGGTAGAGAGCCCCTACATGGAAAAAAACGCCGCCACCGCGCTGAAGCTGGGCCAAATAAGGGGCGGAATACTTCTGACGGCAGCCCTCCATGGCCTGCCGGTTGGTGACTTTAACCCAATGCAGGTAAAAAAGGCCGTCAGCGGCTACGGATGGGCAGCGAAGGAGCAAGTGGGCAAGATGGTGATGACGCTCCTCAACTTGACGGAGCCGTTGCCCTCAGATGCTGCCGATGCCGCAGCCGTGGCAATTGGGCATTTGCTTGCGACCAGGAGGCAGTAAGGCCAGTAATACCAGTTTCTAGTTGCGAGTTTCTAGTTACGAGTTACGAGACGAAAAGCCTTGCCCAGTGCGGATGTGCGTCAGACATTTTCAAATAGGCAAGAGAAAATGGTGTAAATTCATTGGTGCGATGCCAGTACGGCCATCCATTCTCCCTCAATGGCAACCTTTTTGAGACTCAGCCCGCTTGATGCCATGGCGAGGAGGGCCTCATCCTGCCTTTCTGCCAGAATGCCGCTTGCTACCAAGCATCCCCCGGGCGCAAGCCTTTGGATTATTAATGGCAACAGTTCTGCGATGGTTTCGAGGAGGATATTTGCCAGCACGAGGTTGAATTTTCTGTCCAGCCGCGGGTCTTCAAGCGTACTGATGACAGGAAAAAACGGTTCCGCATGTCTGGCCGCACCAGAATTAATTTGGATTAACTCTGCCATTGCGGGCCCACAGTCCGGGTCAATGTCCAGGGCGGTTATGTCCTCCGCGCCCAAAATATGGGCGGCGAATGCCAAAATTCCCGTGCCAGAGCCAATATCCAGCACAGGGCCATGCAGTTTTTTGTCTGGCTCCTCTAGCGCCAGTCCTTCCATGAGCTCCATACAGAGGCGGGTCGTTTCGTGGCCCCCAGTCCCAAATGCAATGCCCGGATTGACGATTATTGGAATTCGTCCCGCCCCTGGCTCTTCGTTGCTCCAAACAGGGCGGACGAAAAACCTGCGACCGACATCCATGGCTCCAAAGCCCTCTCGGCTCTTCTCAAGCCAGTCCTCATCAGCAAAGGTTTCTGCCCTGATGGCCGAGACCCCATTGAAGGCTCCCAGTTCTCCCATATCGGGAAGCGGAGTACCCGGCGGAAAATACGCAAAAAAAATCATTGGTGGGTCTGCCTCCCGAAAAAAGGCGGATGCACCTTTTTCCATGAGCCATTCCGTAACAGCGTCTTCCTGGTCAATTGGCAGGTCTATTTGCCACCGAGTGTGAAGCAGGTCGCTTTCCATACCTGATATATACCATTTTCTATCGCTGAAATAAAAATGCTTGACGTACATCCGCATAGGGCAAGGCTTTTCGTCTCGCAACTCGCAACCTGGAGCACAAAATCGGTGTTTGACAAAGGCATACAGCGGCATGGGTTCATGTTGGGCCGCTCTGACTCACGCGATTTTCTTTATGAATGATAAATAAAATTCAATATTGTTGCCTTTCAACAAATTTACGTTGAGCCCATACGAAAGGAAAGATAAACTCTTTACAAATTGGCTCATTTTTGTAATAAATGTACAGGTAGCTTTAGGGATTGGATTATGACCCAAGAACTTCGATCGTTCCGCAGAATACCCATGGAGGCCGAGGTCGTTTTCCAGGAACTCACTTTTGAAGCCGAAGCCCAGGTCATCAAGTCAAAGTACAAAAATGTTTCGGGGGGGGGCCTGCTATTGTCGTCTTCCCAGCAATATCAGCTTGGCTCGCTCTTGAAAATGGAGATCCGAATACCTGGAATCGCCAAATACTTGGGCCGCTTCGAACCCAGGCATCTAGCCGCCAACAAGCCCCTTTCGGCCATAGGCGAGGTTGTGCGCATCGAAATCCTGGACAGCGGCATCTATGAGCTGGGCATCAAATTTCTCAATGTTTATCCAGATGACCTTAAGGCCCTTATTACGTTAATCAACTCTTCCGATCAGGCTTAATCCCCCTGATCCACATCATTAAAAGGAGTCCGCTTTGAAGATCCTTGTTGTCGACGATTCATCAACAATGCGGCGCATCATCATCAACACTCTGTCCCGTATCGGTTACACAAACGTTGTTGAAGCCGAGCATGGGAAAGCGGGGCTGGAAAAGCTCGCCCAGGGCGGCGTGGAGATGATTATTACAGACTGGAACATGCCAGAAATGGACGGGCTAGAATTTGTAGGCGCAGTCAGAGGCTCGGATGGCAGTATCCCGATTCTCATGGTGACTACCAATGCTGCCAAGGAAGACATCGTCTCCGCGCTTCAGGCAGGCGTTAACAACTATGTAGTCAAGCCATTTACACCCGAAACCCTTAAGGAAAAAATCGAGTCCTTGCTCGGTTAACAGTGCCGAGGAGAATCTATGGATCAATCAGAAATCGATGCCTTGATGGGTGGCGGCTCGGGGAAGGGCTCCGGCTCTAAGAAACAGAAGGGCTCCCATCAGGCTCCCAAGCCAGCAGTCGCAACACCACAGGTTGCGGCTCCCATTGCCGCGCCAGCTTCGCCGACGCCGCCCGCTCCTGCAAAAGTTAACGCTCCAGACCCGCCGGTCAGAGTGATAGGCGAACTGGGTGCCGTGACTGCCGTTACGGAGAGAGAGACAAATAAAGTAATGGATAAATTAGACCAGATTAGCCAGCTGTTGGATCAACAGCGGATTCTGGTAACGGAGATGATGGGGAACGAAAGCATCCAAAACCCAACGATCCAATCTTCTATCCATCAAATAATGACTGCCTCCACCGAAATCCAAAACAAAGTCTATGACGCGATGGATTTGATGCAGTTCCAGGATATTTCCCGCCAGAAGCTCGAGCGCATCATTCATCATTTGCGCCAGATCCACGACTATATCCTCGAATTGCTTGGAACGGGTTTTCAATCGCAACCCGCCGCCAAAATGTCGATCAGCAACACCATCGCAACTACCGGCACTACGCCCGATGAAAGCAAAACCCACGCTGATTCAGTAATTGATGAATTTCTTCGTACAAAAAAGAAGGGTTAAGCTATGGCTTCCACTGTAACTGAGGAACGGACTGCACGGGATGTCGTCCCTTCTGGCCAGCTAGTGACATTTACGCTCGACGGTGTCGAGTTTGGGCTTGATATAGCAAAAGTCCAGGAGATTACCCAGCGGGTCAACATAACTCCTGTGCCGGGTTCGCCGAGTTTTGTGATTGGAGTGCTGAATCTCAGGGGCCAGATCATCCCCGTAATAGACAGCCGCCTGAGATTTCATTTGGAGCCGGCAAAGCCTACACCCAAAACCCGCGTGATCGTTATCGACCTTTCCGGGCAGGCCACCGGGCTACAGGTGGACGCAGTATCCGAAGTGGTCAAGCTGGATGACTTTTCACTGCGAGAGACGCCACCCCTTGTTGCGGGCGTGCGAAGTGACTACCTTGCAGGAATGGTACAGGCAGGTAGCAGGCTGATAACGCTCATCGACCTGGACAAGATTCTCGACAGCCAGGAGTTTGGACAAAAAGAGGCCCTCAGTCAAAATGCAGCGGCTGGGACATCCCTGGGTTGGTCAGATCATGGCGGAAGCGACGAGGAAGAAGAAACAGATATCCTGACCTTCATCACCTTTGGCCTGGGGCATGAAAATTTTGGCCTCAATCTTGAATTTGTGGAAGAAATCGTCGAACTGCCACCCATCACAAAAGTTCCAGACGCGCCAGACTACGTGATGGGAGTCATCTGCATACGTGACAAAGTTCTTCCGCTGTTGGATCTGTTCCAAATGTTTGACGTGGAGCCAGCAGACCAGGACGGCCACCGTACTGCTGATGACATGGTAATCTTGCTGACCATTGGAAGCGCTAGGCTTGGAGTCGTAGTAAACGGCATCCAGGAGATTATTCGCGTCCGCGATAAAGACATCCTGCCCGCGCCCCAGACTCTGAAAGAAACCGAAAGCGCCAGGCTGGAAGGCGTTGTCATGCGGACTGATCGGATGGTCAGCATACTGCGGGTTGTCGAAATTCTGAGCCACGAAGACCAACAAAAACTTGCAAACATGGGCCAGGAATTGAGCCTTCAAAATTTAGAGGTTTTCGATGTTGCCTCCTCATCCGAAGAAATATCAATAATCGCCTTTCAGCTTGGCGAAGAAGTCTTTGGGCTGGAACTGCATGAAGTGCGTGAAATCATCATGGTCGGGATGATTACCCCCGTGCCGAGGGCTCCTGGTTTTATTCAGGGCGTCCTGAACCTTAGGGGAGAAATAATCCCAGTGATAGACCTGAGATCGCGATTTGGCCTGGAATATCATGCGCCGACAGATCTTTCTCGAATCATCGTCACCCCAATCGGGGATGTATTCACCGGCCTGATAGTGGATGCAGTCACCGAGGTCAAGAATATCGACAGAAAATTGTTAGAGCCTCCCCCCAGGGTGACTTCGTCTGGAGCCAACGCTTACATAACTCAAGTTGCGCGCACCAACACAGGCGTTATATTCCTTTTGCTACTAAGACAACTTTTGACGGACTCGGAAAACAATCAACTCAGCACCTTCCAAGGTAAGAAAAAGGATTGATTAATGAGCGACTTCATCCATGACGATCCGAGCTTCTACGAAGATTTCCTCGTCGAGGCCCAGGAGCACTTCGAGCAGATCGAGCAGAATTTTCTGACGTTGGAGAGCAATCCTGGCGATCTGGATATCCTAAACAGTATTTTCCGTAGCGTGCACACAATCAAGGGTGCCTCCGGCTTTTTGGGTCTGGACAGCATCCAGAGCCTGGCCCACCAAGGCGAAAATATCCTGGACGACCTGCGAAAGGGTAGGATGGCTGTGGATCCAGACGTCATGGAGGCCCTGTTTGACACCGTCGATATCTTAAAAGTCCTGGTCAACGATGTTGGCGTTTCTCTTAGGCAACAAGGTGAGCCTGCCAAACCTGACACATCCGACATCATCAGGCGGCTCGAGGCGTTGCGTTCCGACGGTAGCCCAAGCGCCCCTCCTCAGCAAGAAGCCAAGGCCGTCGCAAAGACGATAGCGGTCGAGTTCCCGGGCGACTTGTCCAGCCTTTCAGACGAAATCAAGTCAAAAATCACGGCCGCTCTTACCGGCGGCAATAAAGTGTTTTGCATCAAAGCCAAACTGTTGCCCACCATCGTTGGCACTCCATTCAACCCCACCACCATGTTCTCCATGGTAGATCTCGTCGGCGAGTCCGTAGTCTCCGAAAAGCTACTGATTCCGGAGTCTCAGCGAGAATCGTGGCAAACTGAGCAGTATTCATTTGATTTGTTTATGGCTTTTTTGCCTCACGAATCAGTCGAAATGACACAAAGGCTGTTTGGTGGCGTGAAAAATGCGGCGGTGCGCTATTTTCTCTTTGCCACAGACGGAAAAGCCGAAGAACTGTTTTCTGCCGCCATAGCTCAGTCTGGCACGCCCGGCGCAACCGGCACGTCCCCTGCCGCACCGGCGCAGGCCGCTACTCCAGGCGCGGTAGCTCAACAAACGGCCGCTCCTACATCCAGCCAGAGCGATTCCTCCGCGCAACATCCCGCCGCAAAAGCAGCGGACAACACCATCCGGGTGAGCCAGGCAAAGCTTGACAGCTTTATGAATATCGTCGGCGAGCTCATAATGAGCAAGACCATGGTCAATCATGTAGTCGAGCTGTTTGAGGCCCAAAGCCATGGCGAAGCAATAAATTCGTTGGTCGCGGAGCTTCGCAGAGCGAGCGTCACCCTGGATCAGGTGTCCAAAGAAATTCAGGCGTCCGTTCTCAGCATCCGCATGGTGCCAGTCAAAACTGTTTTTAACAAATTCCCGCGTATGTTGAGGGATTTGGCCAAAGCCAGCGGAAAAAAAATTGATTTGCAAATGGTCGGGGAAGAAACAGAAATCGACAAGAGCCTGATCGAAGAGCTTGGTGACCCAATGATCCACTTAATCCGCAACTCCGCGGATCATGGCATTGAAAGCCCTGAAGTTCGAAAAAATGCCGGCAAGCCAGAAACCGGCACCGTCGTTTTGCGCGCCCGTCACGAGGGTGACAGCGTGGTCGTAGAGATTGAGGACGACGGAAAAGGTATCGACCCGGTGATCATCAAACAGAAAGCTGTCGAAAAAGGCATACTGACCCAAGAAAGGGCCGAGCAACTATCCAACGATGAGGCCATCAACCTTATTTTCGCCCCAGGATTCAGCACTGCCGCTCAGATAACTGATATTTCGGGGCGGGGCGTAGGCATGGACGTGGTCAGATCAAACGTCCGCCGCCTTAACGGTAGCGTCCAAGTCCAGAGCATTGTCGACAAAGGGTCAATTTTTACACTCAAGTTGCCTTTGACCCTGGCGATTATCGATGCACTGCTGATGAGATCCAACGAGCAGGTGTTTGCCCTTCCCGGCACTTCTGTGGAGGAGACCCTCTTAGTTACAAAGGCAGAACTATCATATCTGACTCGCAGAAAAGCCATCAATCTGCGCGGAGAAGTTCTCGGTATCTCACTTTTGAGCGAACTGTTGAACCTCAGTGCCCACCCTGCCGAAGTGGAAGTTGGCCAGGATGAAGTCACCGTGCAAGTCAATAGCCCTGATGGAGCTGGCCCAAATGATGATGGTATCCAAAAAATCGAAACCAGCATTCCTGTAGTCGTCGTATCTGCGGGTGGACGGCGAATGGGACTAGTGGTTGATGCCTTTGTAAAAAGGCAAGAGATGGTCATCAAGCCCCTGGCTTCGTACCTAGCCAGCCTCCCAGGCATAAGCGGCGCAAGCATTATGGGGGATGGGGGCGTGGTGCTGATTCTCGACCCCGCAGAGCTGATTTCCCTGGCGGTTCAGGCTGCATCATGAGTGCCCCCGCCGGAAAGCTGAATTTTGATGTCGGCCAGGAGAGCAACAGCGTGGCCGCACAGAGCCAGTACATGTCTTTCGTCATTGATGGACGCACTTATGCGATACCGTTGTCTGATGTGGCAGAAATAACGCCTTATGTCGAATTGAATCATATGCCCCACATGCCAGCGGACGTGGTGGGCCTTCTGGATTTGCGCGGATCAGTTTTGCCCATTATCAGTCTGAGGACTCGAATGGGCCTTCCTGGCAAAGATTCATACGTAGGCGACACGATATTGTTGCTGGACACCCAACAGGGAAGCCGCATAGGTATCCTTGTCGATCAAGTAGAATCGGTCATTACGGCTTTTGAAGACCAACATGCACATCTGAGTCCCTTGCTTGAAGGAAAGAGCGGCAAATGGGTTAAGGCCATTCTGTTGCTGAACGGGAAAGTTGTTTTGGTTTTAGAGCCTGCTGCACTCATCGATACATCACAGATAGAAGAAGGCGAGAAAAAAAAAGTCGCCGTTCAGGTAAATGACATCGAACTTCAATTGGATAAAGGATTGAGGGATTTGATTGCATTGGCTGGGCACAAAAAGAATGACACGGTCATTCCCCAAATAAGGTCAGTCATTGGCCACAACGAATCAGAAGTCACCAAAGTCATCGAGCAGGTTGAGTCCATGCTGTCCTCGACAGACAATGCCTTTAGCGGCATTTCGCGATTTAGGCAAGAAGCGGCAATGTGCGGCATCGAGGCATTCAATGTCAATCTGAGCCAGTTGGAGAACATCGCCCAAGAAGTGCAGAACAACATTTTCGATGTCATTAACCAGTTGCAATTCCAGGACATTGTAAGGCAAAAGCTGGAGAGAGTTTTGCGCCATATTATCGGGATGCAGGATGTGGTTTCGGCAGGATTCAATAGCAACTCGACTGCATAGGTAGTGTCGCGTCCGCGAATTAATTACATAGGATTATGTTCATATTTTGAGCCGAATTTGGGGAGATTGACATGCACAGACGCGACACTAGCAGGGGAACGATGAGCGGCTGCGTTGATCTATTAGGCTGCCTAACGCAGCCTAATAGGCTTACGCATCCGGCATCGTTGGGAGGCGAAAGGAGCGTAGCGACTGGAGTTCCCCCGGAAAGCATTCATAGGCTTTTTAGGTAGGCTTTGCCTGTCGGGTTGTTTGAAAACATAACTTACATAATTCGGGAACATGACACTAGGTATTAGTTGCTAGTAGCGAGTTGCCGGCCACTTGCCAATAGCGGCGCAGAAATCACAGAGTTAACCGGTAGCTGGGAACTGGCATGATTCATCAAATGATTGAAGTTTGCAATCTAAAAAAACATATCGGAGAAACTGCAACTGTCCGCGGCTGGGTGAGGCACGTTAGGACAAGCAAGACCCGCTTTGTCGAGTTGCGGGACGGAACTGGCTTCTTGCAATGCGTCATCACCAATTCAGATGCCGATGCCGAGAGCTACCAGCTTGCCGCGACCTTGACCCAAGAATGCGCCATCGAAATCTCGGGCCTTGTCCAGGCACATCCAAAGACCGGCGAGCCCGAATTGCTAGTCAAGAACCTCGTTGTCATCGGCGAAAGCGCCGATTTTCCGATCACTCCAAAAGAGCACGGCACGGCCTTTCTGATGGAGCACAGGCACCTTTGGCTGAGGTCAAAGAGGCAGTGGGCCATACTGCGCATTCGACACTCCATCGCAAAAGCCATCAGGGATTTTTTTGACGGAGATGGATTCACCCTCATAGACAGTCCAATCCTAACTCCCGCCGCGTGCGAAGGGACCTCAACGCTGTTTGGGACTCCATATTTTGACGAAGGCACCGCATTTCTAAGCCAATCTGGCCAGCTCTACCTCGAGCCCGCAATCGCGGCTTTCGGCAAGGTCTATTGCTTTGGGCCTACATTCAGGGCAGAGAAGAGCAAGACTCGGCGGCACCTTACAGAGTTTTGGATGGTGGAGCCAGAAATAGCTTTTGCCCACTTAGAAGATGTTATCCGGCTGGGCGAGCGGATGATGAAATTCATCCTTCAAAGGATATTAGAAGCCAAGCAGGAAGAACTAAAGATATTGGAAAGGGATCAGGCCCCCCTGGAAAACGCGCTCAACAATGAATATCTGCGAATGACTTATTCAGAGAGCGTGGAGCGCCTAAAAACCCTGGGTAGCGACATCCAATGGGGCGAAGATTTTGGCAACGACGACGAGACCATCCTTATGAATTCCCTAGATAGCCCCTGCTGGGTGCACCACTTCCCCAAGGCGTTCAAGGCTTTTTATATGGAGCCGGACCCCCAAGACCCAAGGCTGGCCTTGGGCGCAGATTTATTGGCACCCGAAGGCTACGGGGAAATCATTGGCGGAGGAGAGCGCGCCTCAAGCCTACAGTACCTGTTAGACCAAATCGAAAAAGAAGGCCTGGACGAAAACGACTATCGATGGTACCTGGACGTGCGCCGCTACGGCTCCGTTCCCCACGCTGGCTTTGGCCTTGGCCTGGAGCGCGCCGTGGCATGGATATGCAAATTACCACACGTCCGAGAGACTGGCGCATACCCCAGGATGATGGGTACGCTCTGGCCATAGTGTCAGCCGCGAGTGGCCAGTGATTGATACCATTTTATATTGCTGATTTAATAAATGCCTGGCGCACATCTGCGCTGGGCAAGGCTTTTCGTCTCGTAACTAGAAACTGGTATCATTTGTCAGCATCCACAACGTCCAGGCTTTGCCACAAGTATCTGGCCACCACCGACCGCCAGGGCCGCCATGCCTCCGCCCTCGTCTTCATTTCTGCCGGTTTTGGCTTTTCGATGCCGAAGTGTAGCCCGTAGGACTTTCTGACCGCAAAATCGTCTACCGGCCAAACGTCCGGGCGGCCCAGGCAAAAGATGAGCATCATCTCCACCGTCCATCGCCCGATGCCCCTCACCTGCGTTAATCGCTGGATTATCGCTTCATCGTCCATTTTGCTAAGACCCGCCCAGCTCGGAACAAGTTTTGATCTTGTCTTTTCGGCCAAATCGCGCATGGCGGTTGCCTTTGCCATGGAGAGTCCAACAGAGCGCAGGGCTTCTTCCGGTTTCTCCAGGATCGCCTCGGCAGTCAGGCGACCGTCGCAGAGCGCAAGAAATCGACCAAAAATAGCCTGAGCCGCCCTGCCGTTGAGTTGCTGGCTGGTTATTGATTCAGCCAGCGAATGAAGCGGAGAAGGGGCTCGCCTTGGAACAATAGAAATCATGCCCACCTTATCAAATAGTGGGGCCAGGGCGCTGTCGCCCCGCAAATGCGCCAGTGCGGCCGATAAATCAGGAGAGTGTCGGAGTTTGGCAGACACTGGTATTACTGTCCCAGCAATGTAATTATTGAATCCCGCCAGAGAGCCTTTGGATCGTCCAAAAATAACAGTTCGGGTTCCATAGTAATCCTGATCCAGGCTTGTTGCTCGATCTCTCGTTCAAGCTGGCCAGCCCCCCAGCCCGAATATCCAAGGAATAACCTATATTTTGCATCAGGGTTTTTTGCCAGGGATTCCAGCAGGTCTCTCCTGAAACTTACAAAATCAGTAAAATCCAGGACGGTATCCTCAGGCCCGGGCAGTCCTCCTCCCCTGACAAGCACGATGCCCCTGCCAGGCTCCACCGGCCCCCCATAAAAGGCAGTGGCATCCGTTTGGCCGCAATAATCCATCCCTCCTTCCATGCAAATTTGCGAGACTGCGAGAGGGACTGGCCTGTTTAGCACAACGCCCATGGCCCCGCCCTCGTTGTGCTCTATAATCAACACGACGGTGTGCAGAAAGTGCGGATCCAGCAACAATGGGCTGGCCACCAGCAGGCAAGGCGCCACGTAGTCCATAGAGGTAATGATACAGTCTGATACCGAGTTGCAATCAAAAAATTGCACCTCGGTATCAGGTGGCGCGAAAGCGTCACCCGCAAAACGAAGGTGAAGCTGGTAAGAAGCCGAATAGCGAGCGTCAATATCAGCTTTACCTCAGCAGTTGGCGTGGAAGCCTCGGACATCCGAGCAAAGCGAAGGATTCCGAGAAAACGAAGGTGAAGCTGGAAAGAAGCTGAATAGCGAGCGTCAATTTCAGCATTATCTTAGCGGTT
>Ga0082212_10001686_pt1 | contig 32501 bp, 29 predicted proteins | sample TergutNt197P3_FD_71548 | JGI IMG/M metagenome (GOLD analysis project Ga0082212, IMG submission 71548) | Neocapritermes taracua P3 segment gut microbial communities from Petit-Saut dam, French Guiana - Nt197 P3 | ecosystem: Host-associated > Arthropoda: Insects > Digestive system > Gut ... | reverse complement strand
TATTTATTAAAAAAAAAACTCTGAAAAAACCAAAAAATTAAAAAAAAAAAAAAAAAAAAAATATAAAGGAAAAATAGACTACAACAAAAAAATTTAGCAGAAAACAAGAAAAAATAATAAGTTTCAATACAAAACAGCTATTCACGATAGAAAAAATTTAAATAAATAAATTATAAAAAATATGAAAAAATTTCTTTAATAATTATAAAAATTTCTTAAAATATAAAAAATTGAAATTAAAAAAAAAGGAAATTCATCAAGTTTCACTCACTTAAGAAATTTAGACAATGATTAATAAATGTTTCACCGTCATCAATATCTTTTTTAGTCTTATCTTCTGCAAATTTTATGAATACATAATAATCTGCTTTGTGTCTATTATCTTGAGACTTATTTAAAAGTTTAAATGTTTCTTTACTAATTTCCCCAGTTTTAACAAATTCTCTGCCAAATAAGCTAATTACACCTTTGTGTGTTTTTGGATGGATACCTCTCTTGGCAAGTAATGCTTTTGCAAGATAGAACATCAAATAATACACTCTGTTAATTGCATCTCCATAAAATCCATTCTTTTAAAGTAGCTTAGCAGCTTGAAAAGTTTCTTCAGACTATTGTAATAAAAATTTAACAATATCTTCTAAGAATAATCCCTTCTTTTAGTATATTAGATATGAATGGGGTATTTTTAATAATATTATACTCATCTACTGAAATAATTTTTAGAGATATTAACTCTTGAAACTTAAGAATAACATCAACAACTTTATCATAAACTTTATCAGTAATTTTATCTTCATCAGTAGTTAAAATTAGAATATCAATGTCTGATTCATCTTTATCCTTGCCCCTTGCAACTGAACCAAACAAGATAATTTTTTCAATTTCAGGATAATTTAAAGATTTTGCAAAATCAATAGCTAACTTTTTTCTATCCATAAAAAACACCATATCCATTTAAATATTATTTATTTTAGGAATAATTATTCTATATATTAATAAATATATAATTTTTGATATACTCATTAAAACATTTAAATGAAAAGAAAAATATTTTCTTAATAATTATTTAAAAAAATTATTAAAAATATTAACTAAAATATTAATATAAAATTAATATAAAAAATATAAATAAAAATAAAAAATATAAAACAAATCAAAACAAATATTTAATAAAATAAATAATTAAAACAATGCCTTTCTTGGTTTTATTAGCTAACAATTCAGCAATGATTTCTAAGTATACTAAGGTGTAAATTTATTAAAATATCATTAAAATATTAAAAACATATCAACATATTTAAATATGTGGATATGAACTTTTTTGATGAAAATCAATTAAAAACTAAAATTATTAAAATAAAAAGTAAATACTAAAAACTAAAAATAAATATTAAAACTAAAAAAAATAAAAAAAGTAGATGGATAAACCATCTAATATTTAATTAAAAATCTCTTTTTGAAATTATTTAAATTCCATTGCATCTTTAGGACATGCTTCGATACATTGTTCACATAATGTACAGAAACCAACAAGAGGTAAATTACCTTCGTCTTTTAGTTTCAACATATCATATGGACAAACATCTATACAATCCTCACACTGATTACATTTAGATGGATTGAAAACAATTCTGTTTTTCTCAACAACTTTGCCATCATGCAATTTATCAATAGGAGCTAAAGTTAAAGCACCTTCAGGACATTTTGCAGCACAAGCACCACATCTAACACACATATTAAATGATGGTTCTTTGTTGGTTTGTTCTTCTCCAGGAATTTGTACACCGTCTTTTCTGACTACTCTAATAGCTTCAGAAGGACAGTTAAGAGCACAATTTCCTAAGAAATCACATTTTTCAGAGTTGTTGATGACTCCTTCTTCGTTTGCAGGTTTTGCATCTCCCCATTCAACATCTAAACTAATAGCATCAACTGGACAGACTTTTTCACACAAACTACAAGCAGCACAAACATCTGGGAGATCCACAGTTAAATTGGTTTTAGCTTCAATGAAGTTACCTGGACAAGCATCAATACAGCTGTTACATCCAATACAAGTTTCATCATCTAGTGTGAAAGTCTTGATTTCTTTTGAACGTTTTTCAGGTCTTCTGTTTGAAATAAATACTGCATCCCATGGACAAGTTTGAGAACAAACTCCACATTTGATACAAGTATCTTCATCAATAGCTATTTCTCCACCAGTTTCTTCAAGTGTAATAGCATCAACAGGACATTCAGGAACACAAGTTCCACAACCAACACAATCTTTAATAAAGATTGGTTCGGTAATATCTAAATCACGAGTTTTAGGTTCTTTGAATCCTGGAATTCCAATTACTTCAACTGGACAAATGTTTACACATTTTTGGCACATTACACAGAAACCGCCTAGTTTTAAAGAATCTTCAGACAATTCCAATGTTTTAGGAGGGCATATTTCTACACAATCTCCACATTCATCACATTTAGCTGGATTGAATACTATTCTTGCTTGTGGGTTTCCACTCTCATCAAGGATTAATTCATCTACATTGAGCGCACCTTGTGGGCAAATTTCGACACATTTAGGTTCTCCACCACAAATATCACAAAAGACAACATTATTCTCTAATTTGATAGCTGTAGAGGGACAAGTTCCTTCACATGCTCCACACTTGATGCAGTCTTCTTGATTGACTACGATCATTGTTACACTCCTAGACTTTTTTAATTAAATTGCCTTCACTATCATAAACTTCTACAGTAGCTAACCTCATTTGACTATCCATTGAGTGAGTAGCACAGGATAAACATGGATCATAAGCTCTGATAACCATTTCCATTAAGTTGAAAATACTGTCATCTACTTCAACGCCAGGTTTAATATAATCTTTAGCAACTCTTTGAATACCCATTTCCATAGCTGGATTATTTTGTATGGTTGCAACAACAATGTTAACATTGGTCATTAAACCATCATCATCAGTTTTATAGTGGTGTATTAAAGTTCCACGAGGAGCTTCTACAATACCTGCACCTTCACCAGCTACTCTTTCAATTGCATCTGGGAATTTTTGACCAGATAAATCTCCTTCTAAATGGCCAACAGCACATTCAGCAGAAGCTAATAATTCTATTAATCTAGCCCAATGGAAGAGTAATGGTGCTTGAGCATAACCAAATGCATCTCTAAACTCATTTAAACGTTCTTGAGCAAGAGGTGCTGCGTCAGGCATTTTATCACAAACATTAATTCTTGATAATGGAGCTACTCTGTAAATACCATCAGGATATCCTAATTCTTTAATGTAAGGGAATTTTAACCAGGAGTAAGGTTTTACATGTTCTGCAACAATATCTGTGTATTCAAGATTGTCATATTCATACTCGATTTTAGAACCATCTTTACTTTTAATTCTTACATTACCATTGTAAACATCCCAAACACCATCGTTAACTATACCACAGTGTCTAGTGTCTCCGAAATTACCGAGAGTAGAAGCTAAATCTATATTTTCTTGGAAAATAGGAATAGCTAAATCTAAAGTAGCTTGAGCTAACTCTACATTTTGTTGAGATTTAGCAAGTAAATCTTTTTGAGTATCAGCGTCAAGTTCAGTAGATATTCCACCAGGAGTAGATGAACTTGGGTGAATTGGTCTTCCACCAACAGCTTTAACAATATCTAAACCATTTTTTCTCATTTGAATAGCTTGTAGAGCTACATCAGGCATATCTTTAATAACTTGGAAAACATTTCTTGTTTTTCTAGTTGCATCTGGAATAACAAAATCCGGAGCTGCTAAGAAATAAAAATGCAATGCATGAGAGTGCATGTATGAACCCCAGTTCATTAATTCTCTCATTTTATAAGCAGCTGGTAAAATTTCATCATCATTAAATCCAAAACATTGATCAACAGCTTTTGCAGCGGCTAAGTGGTGTTGTACATCACAAATACCACAAATTCTTGGGACAATCCGAGGAGCTTCCTCAACAGGACGTCCTTGCATGAATTTTTCAAATCCTCTAAATTCCATTACATGTAATCTTGTATCTTGTACATTTCCTGTTTCGTCAAGTTGGACTGTTATTTTTGCATGTCCTTCAATACGAGTTACAGGTTCCATAGTAAGTTTAACCATATTACTTACCTCCTTTTTGCATTTTCGCAGGTATTAAAGCAGATGCTAATGTGTAAGTATAGAAAGTACCAACAATATCATCTAATTGGTTTGCTACTTGTTCTGGGTCAATAGTTTTATCTTCTTCTAATCCATAATCAGATGCAATAGCACTAATCATTTTAGCACCTTGATCCATTACTTTGGAAGTAGGACCATAACAACCTCTACATTGGATAGCAACAGCTGGACATTCTGCTCCACATAATGATATGGTAGCTGGTCCCATACAGATTAATCCTTGAGGTATTAAACATAAATCATCTTCAGGTTTTCCAAGCTCAAATTGTCTTTTGATGACGTCCATAGCTAAACCTTCAGGAGGTTTTTCTCTTGAACAAACATCACAAAGGTTTGTAGTTGGTAATTCAACAGTTTCTCCTTTTAATAAAGCTACAACAGCTTCAGCTACAACATCAGATCTTGGAGGGCAACCTGGAACAACTAAGTCCACATCGACTGCTTCTGCTAATGGTCTGACTCTGCTTTCAAGTGTAGGTACTTCTTCATTAGGAATAATTCCTTCTTCATTATGAGTACTTGGAGAATTAATATAAGCTTCTTGTGTTAATTCATCTACAGTATGTAAGTTACCTAAACCTGGAATTCCACCATAAGCAGCACAAGTTCCATAACTTATAATAAAGTTTGCTTTTTCTCTTAACATTTCAGCTAGTTCTCTGTTTTCTTCGTTACGAATTCCACCTTCAACAATTAATACATCCAATTCAGGGACTTCATCATATTTAGTATCCATTAAGACAGGTGAAAATTCGAATTCAGCTAATCCTAAAACATCTAACAATGATTCGTGGAAATCAGCAATTGATAAGTGACAACCAGAGCATCCTCCTAGCCACATAGTTCCTATTTTTGCTTTATCTGCCATTTTATTTCCTCCACTTAGGCCTCAGCATCTAACTGTTCTTTTAAAGGTGCAGGACCTAATTCTTTAATACGGTTTACCATCATTTTAACAGTATCTGCAAATTTTTCACCTTCAGATGCAGAAATCCAGTCGTGATAGATTCTATCTCTTCCGATTCCCATACCTTCAGCTAACTTATAAATTAATCTCATTCTTCTGTCTAACTTATAGTTACCTGCATCATAATGGCAATCACCATGGTGACAACCTGCAACAATTACCCCATCTGCACCTTCACGGAATGCTTTCAATACAAATTGAGGTTCGATTCTTCCAGAACACATTACCCTGATAACCCTAATATTCGGTGGGTATTGCATTCTTGCTGTACCTGCAGTATCTGCTCCACCATAGGAACACCAGTTGCAACAAAACATTACAATTTTTACATCATCTTCAGCCATAGAGTTTCCTCCGCTTTTATATTTATTTAAAATTTTTTTATTACATATACATGTATATTTTATTAAAAACAACACTCAAGCTAAAATTAGTAGCTATTAAATTTTAGCTATTATTATCCTTTGAAAACTATGATTTTAAGTTAGTTATTCTAAAGCTATAAGCTAATTCAGTTAAATCTAGATAGCAATAGTTTCATTAGAAATAATAAGTTATCAATTTATAATAATATGTTGAATTTTACTTGTACCTTAATGAGCTAGCTCAGCGTTACATCAATGTACTGTTAATACATTTATTTAATCTTAATATAAAGCTTACTTAGAAATTAAATTCGAAAGATTTATATATGATATTACGTTTTTTAATTCAAATAATAAAAGTGAAAAAATTATAAAAAAAATAGATGTAAATGAGAGTAAATCGGAATTTGAGTTTTATAATTATTTTAATTTAATCAAAAAATCGTGTTTTTTATTTAATACATAATTATAATAAAAAATTATTATATTTAAAATAAAATATCTACTTAAATCTCTTTTTAAAAGAAATTAAGCCATTATGAATTTTATATTATGAATAAAATAAATAGAGATGAATAAAATAAATAATAAAAATTATATTATATGTAATAAAAATTGAATGATATATTTTATATAAAAATATTTTTTAAATTATAATTATTCTATATAAAAATATGAAATTAAATAAAAATTATAAAAAATAGAAAATTAAAACTAATTATATTTATATATATAATAAATTATTTAAAAATTAATTATAAATATACTTTTTATTATTTTAATTTATATAATAAATTTATAACAATATTATAAGAGTTTTAAAAATAAATTTTATATATTATAATTTCATTATTTTAATAATATTAATAATAAAATTTAATTAAATATTTATATTAACTTATTAAATAATAGATTATGAATTAATTTATAAAAAATATTTTTATAGATATAAATGAAATAAAATTCTAATAAAAATAATAAAAAAAATATAAAAAAATATAAAATAATATAAAATAATCTAAATTTTATAAAAAAATATAATTAATAATCAAAATAATCAAATATTAGGAGTATGGTAGCTGATGTTACTTGAAATAACTGATTTAGCAGTTGAAGTAAATGGGAAACGTGTTTTAAAAAACATAAATCTTTCCATAAAAGAAGGGGAGACCCATGTGCTGTTAGGCCCAAATGGAAGTGGTAAAAGTACATTATTCATGAGTATTCTTGGATTTCCAAAGTATAAAGTTGTTGAAGGGAAGATTTTATTTAAAGGAGAAGATATAACCCATTTAGATACCACAGAAAGGGTAAAACATGGAATAGGAGTTTGTTTCCAAAGTCCTCCAGCTATAAGAGGAGTGAATCTAAAAGATCTTCTTAAAGTAGAAAGTGGAGTTGACCCTACAGAAGAAGAACTTACAACAGAAATGCAGTTTCATGCACACGAGTTAAAATTTCATGAAGATTTCCTTCAAAGAGATGTGAATCTTGGTTTTTCAGGAGGAGAAGTTAAACGTTCTGAAATACTTCAATTGCTTGCTCAAATGCCAGATTTCACTATGTTCGATGAACCAGATTCTGGTGTAGATATTGAAAACGTAGAATTACTTGCTGAGAAGATAAACTTGCTTCTTGATAAAGATAAAAAACGTGCGGATCGTAAAAGGTCTGGATTACTCATTACTCATTTAGGGTATATACTCAATTTTGTTGGAGCAGATATTGCTCATGTTTTAATGGATGGAAAAATAGCTTGCTCTGGAAATCCAGATGAAATATTAAATGACATAAGAAAAGAAGGATTTAAAGGATGTGTTGAATGTGCGGGATGTATTACAGAAAGCTGAGCGTGCAAAAAATAAGAAAGGATCTTTTGGTTCTGATATTGACCTTGATGAATTTATCAAAGAGGATAAAGAAGAACATGACATGGTAGACAGTATCCAAGATGTTCCAAAACATGTTAAAGATACTCTATTGAAAGTAGGAGTAGATACTTCTGAAAATGAACGTTCAGGTTCATTTATTCAAATGGATCAAAGTAACATCTATTCAAGCCCGATGTCTGAGTCAATCGAACTTATGAATCTTGAAACAGCTTTAGATAAACATAGCTGGCTAGATCAATACATGTGGAAAATGGTATCTCCTGACAGCGATAAATACACAGCACAAGCAGCTATCAGAGAACAAGAAGAAGGAACAAAAAGCGGATATCTTATAAGGTCTAAACCAAACACAAAAGAAGTATTCCCACTACAAGCATGTATGCTCATTAGTGATGAATCAGTTATGCAAACAGCACATAATATAATTATAGCTGAAGAAAACTCAGAACTTCATTTAATAACTGGCTGTGCAACTGGAGAAGATGTTTCATCTGCACTCCATGTAGGTGTTACAGAGTTTTATCTCAAACCTGGATCAAAGATAACGTTTACAATGGTTCACAATTGGGCAGAACAAGTAGAAGTAAGACCAAGAACTGGAATAACAATTGGAGATAACGCAACATTTATTAATAATTACATTCTTACTGAACCTGTAAAAACAATTCAATCTTACCCAACAGCTTATTGTCAGGGTAAAAATTCAAAGGCTCTTTTCCAAAGTATTCAAAATGGACAAAAAGACTCTATCATTGATGTTGGTTCAAGAGTATACTTAAATGGAGAAGGTTCACGAGCTGAAGTAATTTCAAGAGCTGTATCCAATGATGAATCAAAAATATACTCTAGAGGTCACCTAGCTGGTACAGTTCCTGGAGTTAAAGGTCATCTTGAATGCCATGGACTTGTCTTATCAAATGATTCTATGATTTACGCTGTTCCAGAACTTGAAGCCGATGCAGCTAACCTCGAAATGTCTCACGAAGCAGCTGTTGGAAAAATTGATGAAGAAGAAATTTACTACCTCACATCAAGAGGATTAACTGAAGAAGAAGCTACTTCCATGATAGTTAGAGGTTTCCTCAGTATGGATATTACTGGCCTTCCACCAGAGTTAGCTAGTGAAACAAAAAAAATGATAGATATGAGTTTAGAAGGAATGTAATCTTCTAAACTAAATATTTTTTTTTATATTTAATGAAAATAAAAATATTTTATTAATTATTGATAATTGGATAAAAAAATATTAATATTTAATATAATTTAATATTAGAATAAAAAAATATTTATATTATTAAAAACAATATATTATTATAACTAAAATATCAGTGAATCTATTGAAATCTTTATGAAAACACATGAATCAATAATGTGTTGTATATTATTACTCTTTTTTATCTATTATTTTTTAATTTTGTTAATTCAAAAAGAGATTATCTAATATTATATAATTGAATTTTTTAAAATTAATGGAAATTTAATTAAAAAATAATAAATTATAAAAACATATATTATTTATAACTATAACATAATATTTTATTAAAAAAAATAATTAGAAAATATAATAAAAAAATATTATATTTAAAGTTATTATAAAAAATATAAAAAATTATATTAACAAAAGATTTGATTAAATAACATAAAGCTCACTTAAAGACCAAATATAGAGAGGTAAATCAATGAACACTCTAAAAATTGATGAAAATCCATTAGAATTAGCTGAAAATATTTTAAATGATGTAAAATATTCTAAAGAAAAAGGTCTCTTGAAATGTGTGCAGTGTGGAATGTGTACATCAATGTGTCCTGGAGCTGAAAATTCTGATTATAACCCTCGAATGATGATTGAAGATGTTCTTGAAGGGAAAGAATCAATAATAGAAGATAAAAATATATGGAATTGTTTTTATTGTTACACTTGTCACAGTATCTGTCCAGTAGGAAATAGTGCATGTGAAGTTAATCAAGTTCTTAGACAAATTGCTATAGCTAAAGGAATAGCTAATGATGAAGTAGGTCCTTTTGCTGGGTTTGGAGATGTCATGATGGATTTAGGTCTTGGAGGAATCCCTTATAATTTCCATGATGATTTAACAAAAGACATTGGTGATGAATGGATGGAAAAAAACCTAAATCTTGATGATATACGAAAAGAATTAGGTCTTAAACCTCTTAAAATGCCAGATGAATCTATAAAAGAAATCAGAACTTTACTTAAAAAAACTAATCTTGATAAAAGAGTAGAAAAGCTCAAAGAATAAGTAAATATCATTTAATAATAATAATAATATATAATTATAAATTATATTTAAAAATTTAATTAAAAATTAATAAAATTATATACTAAAATTAAATTATCATAAAAAAATTATCTAAAACTAAATTTCCAAATAGAAATTTATACTGAAAATTAAACTTTACACAACTACAACATTTAATATTCACAGAAGAAGGTAAACTATGCGAAATATACCTGATAAGAATGTAATGCTCTTTAAAAGCTGTTTAGTAAGTGGTGAATATCCCGGGATTGAATCATCCACAAAATATGTATTTGATAAAGTTGGTATCCAATATATTGTTGATGATAGACAGTCTTGTTGTACTGGGCTTGGCCATTATTCAGATGTCTTTGATCAGTTAACCACAACAGTAATCGGTGGGCGAAATTTCAATATAGCTAAAAAAACTAATCATACAAACATAGCTATGATGTGTGCTACTTGTTATGCTATTCACAAAAAAGTAGCTAAGTTATTAAACGACAATGATGATTTTAGAGAGGAAGTTAACAAAATTTATGATGAAACTAACCTTGATGAAATGAAATATGAAAAAGGAAATATCGATCCATCAAAAAATATATTTCATGTTGTAGAATTATTATTTAATAAAAGATATGAAATAGCTAAAAATATTAATATTGATATTTCTAATTTTAGAATAGCTACTCATCATGCTTGTCATTATTGTAAAGTTCAATATGAAGATACTATTGAAGGTTTTAGGGACCCTAAAATATTAGATGAACTTGTAAAAAGCTGTGGAATCGAAACCATTGGATGGTATAATCAAAAAAGAGCTACTTGTGGAGCAGGATTCAGACAGAGGTTTGTAAATCGAGACCTTTCAATGAAAGTTACTGCAGAAAAATTATTATCATTAAATGATGAAAAAATAGACATATTAGTTCATATGTGTCCAAATTGTCAAATGCAGTTTGATAGATATCAATCATTTATTGGAAAAGACTTAAACACTGATTTTAATATGGTTCACCTTAATATTGTTCAGCTTATTGCTTTTGTAATGGGAGCTGACCCTTATAAAGTAATCGGAATCCAAACTCACACTGTTCCAATAGAACCCTTAATAGAAAAAACCAAAGAAATTTCTTCAAAAGGAAATAAAAATATAGAAGAATCATTAACTAAACAATTAAATGAAGTATAAACTTTAAACCAATAAGAACTAAAAGATTAGTTAAAAAAACAAAATCAATCCAATAGCTAAAAAAAATATAATAAAAAAATATAAAAAAATATAAAAAATTATAAAAAAATATTGTATACACTTTTTATACAAATGAATAAAAAATTTATACAATAATAAAAAAAATATTGGAAAAATATATAAAAAAATATAAAAAAAATATAAAAAATTATATAAAAATATTGTATACAATTTTTATACAAATGAATAAAAAATTTATACAATAATAAAAAAAATATTGGAAAAATAATAAAAAAATATAAAAAAATATAAAAAAATTCCAAAATTAAAGATTATAAAATAAAAAAACAAAATTAATTCATAAATTAAAGATTATAAAATGATTAAAATGTACAATACAAAAGTCCCAATTTCTTCAAAACCTAATTTACGTGTAGGTGTGTTTATTTGTAGATGTGGAGGGAATATTTCAGATATTGTAGATATCGAAAAATTAAAAGACTCCATCAATGCAGATGTAGTTGAAGAATTTGAAAATTTATGTTCTCTTAATGGACGTAAGATAATTAGAGACAGCATTGTTAATAAGAATCTTGATCGTGTGGTAATAGCTGCATGTTCACCTATTACTCATGAAAAAACATTCCAAGATTATATAAAGCCATTAAATCCTTATTTAATGGACATGGCTAATCTTCGAGAACAATGCTCATGGATACACGATGATTGTGATAAAGCTACAAAAAAAGCAGCTACGCTTATTAATGCATCAATAGAAAAAGTTAAACAATCACAGGCTGTTGATCCAATTCTTTGTCAGACCCCAGAAAGTGCTGCTGTTATTGGAGGAGGAATTTCTGGAATTAGTGCTGCACTTTCACTTGCAAAACAAGGAGTTAAAACTTACCTAATCGAGAAAAGACCATCTATTGGTGGGAATATGGTGAAAATTGGGAAAGTTTTCTCACCTGTGAAGTTAGCTGAAGAATGTGGAATGTGCCTTCTCAATCCAATAATGAATGAGCTAATTTGGCATGAAAACATTGAAATATTGACAAACACTAATGTTTTAAGTGCTGAGCGAAGAGCTGGAAACTTTAATATACTTTTAGAAAGCCAACCTCGTTATGTAGATAAGGAAAAATGTATTTCTTGTGGTAAATGTATAGATGTTTGTCCAGTTGAAGTTCCAAATATATGGGATGATGAACTTTCAATGCGAAAATCTATTTACAAACCATTTTCTCAAAGTTATCCTGATGCATATACCATTGATATGGAAAACTGTGAAAAATGTGGAAAATGTATTAAACAATGCCCAATGGATGCAATTTATCTTAAAGGAGAAAATGAAATAATTCCATTGAATGTTGGAGCTGTTGTATTAGCTACAGGTCATAAAGCTTTTAATCCAGACCTTAGACCAGAATATGGTTATAATAGATATGAAGATGTTATAACACAAAGTGAACTTGGACGTATCTTAGGAGTTAACGGCCCTACTAAAGGAAAATTAAAGATGATGGGCTCGAATGAAGTTCCTCGAAGAATAGTAATGATTCAATGTGTAGGATCCAGAGATGAAAAACCAGATGGACATAAATATTGTTCTAAAGTTTGTTGTATGGTAGCTTTAAAAAATGCTAATATAGTCAAAACGAAATATCCAGATACCGATGTAATAATTTGTTATACTGATATGCGTACACCTGGAATGTATGAAAAATATTATAAACATGGACAAGAAAATGGAATACGTTTAATTAGAGGACGACCTGGTGAAGTAAATAAAAAAGGAGACTCCCTTGTTGTTCGCGTGGAAGACACTCTTCAAAAGAAATTCTCAGAAATTGAAACAGATATGGTCGTTTTATCAACAGCTATGGAGCCATCAAGCGGTACTAAAAAAATGGCTGAAATCTTAGATGTTGGATTAACTGAAGATATGTTTATTAAAGAAGCACACCCAAAAATTAAGCCAGTTACTACTGATGTTAAAGGAGCCTATGTTTGCGGAACAGCACAAGGTCCAAAAGATATTACAGATAGTATAATGCAAGCTAATGCTGCTGCTTCGAAGGTAGCTGAAATAATGAACGATGGACTTGAAATAGAACCATTTGTAGCTGAAATAGATGATGAAAAATGTAATCTATGTGAGGACTGTATCTCTATTTGTAAATATAAAGCTATGTCTATTAAAGATGATAAGATTTATATTGACCCAATGTCTTGTTCTGGATGTGGTAAATGTTTAACTGTTTGTAAGCCTAGAGCAATTAATATTCATGGAAATATTGATGAAAAGATATTTGCAACTATATCTGGAATGTTAGAAGGTAAAAAAGCTGGGGAAAAAAGGATTCTTGTATTCCTTGATCAGGTAGGTTATACAGCAGCAGACAATATTGGTGTAAATAGAGTAGATTATCCTGAATCAATATATATTATTAAAGTTCACTCAGTAAATAGAATAATGCCAAAACATATCATATATGCTCTAAAAAATGGTGCTGATGGAGTATTCATTGGAGAATATCCTGGAGACTTAATGTATCAAGAAGTAGAAAATAAAATGAACCAAATAAGAGAAGAAATAAAAAATCATGGAATGAATCCAGAAAGACTTCAATTTTCCAATGTTTATATACCTTATTTCAGAGGTCTTGCAAACAAATTCAAAGAATTTGATGGAAAAATTGCTTCAATTAGTGAATAAATAATTATTTTTTCTTAAAAAAAAATAGTCACATTTATTTTATTAATTTAAGCTATATTTTTTAATTATAATAATAAAATATATAATTAATTTATTTTAAAATAATAAATAATATAATTAATTTATTTTAACATTAATTTGTATACTTTTTAATTTATATACTTTTATTTTATTAATTTAAGCTATATTTTTTAATTATAATAATAAATAATATAATTAATTTATTTCAACATTAAGTTGTATACTTTTTAATTTATATACTTTAATTTATTAAATTAATAAATTATTAATTTATAAATAATAAATCATATATTTATTTTAAAATAATTATTAAAAATTAATAAAATCCTTAAAATATTAAATAAAAAATAAAATAATACAAACTAATAAAAATCCTTAAAATATTAAATAAAAAATAAAATAATACAAACTAATAAAAATCCTTAAAATATTAAATAAAAAATAAAATAATACAAACTAATAAAAATCTTTTATAAATTTATATTAAAATAAATACATAATTAAGTGCTTATTATTTTACCTTAATTATAATGATTTACAATTTAGATGATGAATTTTAAAAATAATGGAAAAATACTGTAAGTAGTTGAAATAATAGAGATTAATAAAATAAATTTTGAATCAATAATTTATTCAGTAACAATAATGAATTCTCCAACTTTTTCAACTTTGACAAAAGGAACTAATAACAAATCACCATTTCTTTTAGATCCTTTAACATGGACGTTACGTCCAGGTTCAACTTTTATAGCTATATCTACAATTTTTCCCGTTTTTTCATTAATAACAAGTTCCTCAAGAGATCCAAGAATATGTGCATTATTAGTAGCTACTTGATAACCCTTGACTTCACTCCATAATTTTTCTTCCTTTTTATTAATGTTACTATTATCCATTATTTCACCTTTAATTTATCCTATTAAAATATAGTAATATGTAGTTTATATACTTTATCCTTTATTAATTATATCTTTAATCAGATTATTATCAAACAAATAATTAGCAATTTTAACATCCTCAAGGCTATTTATATTTAAAGCTAATTCTATTTTAGGAATTATTAATTTTTCTTCAATCTGGACTTTATTTTGACTAATTAAAATGTTTAAACCAGATGGAACAAAACCTTCAAAATCATAAGATGGTTTAATACCATATTTTTCAAAAATTGTTATTGGGACTAAAACTGACATAGCAGGAATATCATTTTTGAAATATTCATTTAATACATTATCAATGATTTTAGAAGAAACGAAAGGTAAATCTGTATTAATAAAAATCAATAAATCATTATTAGATTTTTTTTCAAAATTTGAAAGTAAAAAAGAAAGATCTTCTAAATAACCATGTCCAGGAGTTTCTATATAATTATAATATTCATTATATATATTAAACCCCATTTTTTCTTCATTGAAATTGTTATTATTTCTATTACCTTTATTAAAAGAGTTTTTAGCTAAAAATTTCTTAGTTTTAATAGTGTGTGGACTTGTAGCTACAACAATTTTTTCAATATATTTAGAATTTTTTAAGTTATCTATAACATATTCAATTAATGACTTGCCTTTAAATTTAAAAAGAGGTTTTTCAACATCACTACCTAATCTTTCTCCCTTTCCTCCAGCCATTAATACAGCTATTATCATGATTAACCTCAATTGTTTAATTTTAATAATTCTAATAATTATACTATTAATTTAAATATCATTTTAAAAAAAAATGATATATAAAATATTATCAATTTTTTTAATGAGCAAAATAATTAAAAAAATATGAAAAATATTAAAAAATATATAATAAATTATTAAAAAATATATAATAAATTATTAAAAAATATATATTAAATTATTAAAAAATATATATTAAATTATTAAAAAATGCTTTTTTTTATTATAATTTTTATAAACTGTTAAATAATTATATAAATATATAAAAAATATTTTTTTATTAATTTTAATTACTATATATATAAAAATATTATAATAAATCTTATAAATTTATTTTAAAATTATAGATATGTAAATATAAAAAAATTTTATAAAAATATATATTTAAAATTATTTTAAATATATATAAAAATATATATAAATAAATATATAAATATATAAGTAAATAAATATATGAATAAATATATAAGTAAATATATAAATATATAAATAAATATATAAATAAATATATAAGTAAATATATAAATAAATAAATATAAAAAAATTATTAAAAAAATATAAATCTATATAAACATGTTACTTTTGTTGTAATTTTCTTCTAGCCCCTAAAATACATGGACCTCCCTGTTTTCCACCAATAGGAGCATTGACAGTTCCCATTGAATTCATACATCGAGCCATTATAGCTGAACCTAGAGCTAAGCCATCAGAAACAAATACACATTTTTCAAATTTTTCTTTTGTATATTCAAGGATTAATTCAGGTTTTTTACCAGTGATCCCCGCCCTACCAGTAATTCCTAGAGCTGAACCTGGAAGTATTAGATTTTCATCAAATGCAACATCTAAAAGTCTTTTAACAATAAGTGCACTGACATGATCCATTGTAGCAAATAGAGTAGCTAAGCCATGGTTTTTATAAAGTTCTTCACCTAGTGAAATAAGATCAGGTATTCTATCAGCATTTTCACCAACATCACAGCCAATTAAACAGGTCCCTGCTTTTAAAGCAGCATCTGGTTTTAAAGGGACAGTTCCAAACCTATCACGATCCATTGGAACTTTTCTTATATCAATTATTTTATGAACCTTTTCTGCATTGATTTTGGCTTGTTTCCAATCAGCTTTCTTTAAGATATCTTTAGAATATAAATCAATAGCTGCTCCCCCATTTTTATCAACTTTATCAGTTCCACGGACAAGAGAATCTGCGATAACACCAGCAAGACCTAAAAAATTTCCTATAGTGTGAGCATATGGTTCATCATCATTAACAATACGCCCTGCAAGTGTTGAACCAAAATCAATAGAAACACAAGGATTCCTATAGTCAACATCAGTCCATTTCGCTCCAAGTTTAATACCAGCTGTAACAAGTTCACCTTCCATTTCATTAGATACTACTTCTTGACCTTGAGGAGGAAGTACACTAACAACAGCCCCATCAAACATTACCTTATCAAGAAGAGTATATTCTTTTAATCTATCTGGAAAATTATCAATAGACATAGCTGGAGCCATTTTTCTAGGTGTAACACCAGCATCAAGACAACCATTAGCTAATGCAATAATAAGTTTTCCACTTTCTTCAGGAGTAGCAAATCCTGCAGTAACACCAGTAGAACGAACAACAAAATCTAAATCCTCTTCTATATCAACATGTGCTTTTTTTGTAGATTCAAGTACAGTATCCCTAATCATTTCAGCTACAGATTCTTTTGAAAGTTCAATTCCCCACACAGTTTTACCAAAAACTTCTTCATCTGGTTTTGGTGGTCGAATATCTCTTGTCATATTAACAGTTTTATTAAGAAGATAACTTTCACTTGTATTAAGATTAGTTGCACTTATAATACATTTTGTAGTAGTATTTCCAAGTTCAACAGACCCTGCAATATAATACTCATCTGGACGCATGTTGTATCCAGATCCAGCAGTTTTAGCTGCAAAAGGAGAAGTTTTTAAAGATTCGAACTTTTTAAATTGACTTTTAGCCATTACTGGTTTAGACCTTCCAAAGATTTTGCTTAAAAAAGACATTTTTTCCATTTCCTGAGTTTTACTTATTAAATATTAATTGATATTAATTATTGTGATAATATGTTAAATATTCTAAAAATTGAAAATTTTATTAATTATATGTATTATAAATAGAGTTTATAAATTTTATTAAAAAAAAATAAAAAGAATGAAAAATCTAAAAATAAAAATAATCTATAATATACTATTTTAAAAAAAAGAAATAACAATATAAAAAAGAAATTAAAAAAAATTTAACAAAAAAGAAAATCTCAAAAAATCATTTAAAAAAAGAAAATAAAATTTAAAAAAAAATAAAAAAATAGATTAGATGATAAACATCTAATCAGATAGATATTTACTGTTTATTAAAAACCCTAAAATGCTTAGAGCATTTTGAATATAGGGTGATCTTCTACAGGTTCAGTTCCCATATCTTTAGCAGCTTCAGCTATGAAAATATCTGCCATAGCACAAGCAGGGAACGCAATTTTTGCATTTTCAATAGGACCAAATAGAACAAAGTCTCCACCAGCCATTTGTTGAATAAGGTTAGAACCTATATCACAAACAGGCCAGGATTCTTTGTGATCCTTTTTGTATTCTCTTAACCAATCCCATGCAGAAGGTACATTGTGAATACCAGAACCTACAGGTAATCCCCATTTACTTTTAACAGCAAATGAAGTTCTTACAGCTACTCCAGCACCTTGTCCAAGAGGTGTAACAGCTGTATCCATTAAAGGTTTAGTAATTCCACATTCTTCAGCCATAGGTAATAAACCTTGGTCGATAGTTCCAGCACCATTTTCCCACATATCCATTTTACCTTCGATAGTTGGGTTCATTGGATTGAAACCTAATACAATAGAAGCAGTTACATCAGACTCTTTAACAGCTGCTATTTCATCAGCTTCTGCTGCCATGTTAAGAGAATTATAAATAGCTCTTTCAGCTAATCCGGCATCAGTAGCATATTGTGCTCCTGCAATTCTTGCTTCACCAGAAGTAGAATCTATAAGGAAAGGTTTATCACATATATCACCAACAAACTCTAAGTACTTTACTAAAGCTTCTTCGGTTTGTCCGAAAACTTGTACTAAAGTAGGGTTTCCAGTAACATCGGACATTTCTTCCATAGTTTTAATTCTTTCTTCTGCAGCGTCTTTATCAAATATTCCTGCTTTTTCATCTTCAATAATTTTGTGTCCACCATAAAAGATGGTACCTGCTAAAACAGTTGGATATTCTCCAGGCTGGCCTCCCATTTGTACTCCAGCTATATCCAAAACTTGTTGTTCTTTATCAAACCTAAACATTTATATAACCTCCATCCTAGAGTAATCCTGCTAATAGTTGTACAAATCCAATCTTAATAATTACAACTAAAATTATAAGACCTATTATTATACCATATAAAATACCAATATCTCTACCAGTTTGTTGACCTAACCTTTGGTAATATTCACCAACAGTAAATTCAACTTTTTCTTCAATATCATTTAACCTTTCATTAGTTTTATTGTATTCATCAGCAGAGACAAGTACTCGAGGTATTGTATTTTCATCAGACATTCGAAACACCTCATTAGATTAATTTCGCTAAGTATGGTATTAAGACAACTAAAATAAATGCTATAGCTAATCCTAATCCTATTCCAGTAAATCTGGTTGTAATTAATCCTGCGAATAATCTTCCTTCTCTTCCAATTAATTGAGATCGATATTTTACATCTTCAGATACACTTTTGATACCTCGGACATTTGGTTTGTTAGATAATTTTACCATATCAAAACCTCCTTATAAGAATAGGAATAAATATCCTACTACCAAAGTGAAAATTAGCCCAATCATAATACCTTGAACTTTACCAGCATAATTACCTGCAAAATTCTTTTGTATTGCACCAACCATTTTTACTTGGGTTTGAATATTTCTCATCCTTGCCTCGATTAAAGCAGTTTCAGGAGCAACAGGTCGAATTTCTTCACCTTCATCCTCTTCGTCCCCACTTTCATCGAGAGATATTACATAAGCTTCTTCTTCAAAAGCTCCAGGATCTTTTTCAATACATTCTTTAACTTTGGCTTCAATTGCTCCAGCATCTTCATTATCAATCATGTTAATAACTTCTACTTGAGCTTGGAATCTTTCAATTCCTTCATCAGGTATGTTTTCAACATAAGGAATAGCTCCAGTTGCACCCATGATGCTTCTTTTTTCTGGATCTACACCATTTTGATGTAAAGCTTCAAAACTTTGACCTGTAATGTGCCCTTGTACTTCAGATCCACATAAAATTAAGAATCTGATGTTAGGATTTGATATTATATTTGCAACAACTTTCTCAATACCAAGATTTTCTGTTTTACATGGTCCAGCAATAGCTGCACCTGCTCCAGAAGGAACATCTTCGTTGTGAGAACCTAATGTTGTAGCAGCAACAGGACTTTCAGGGTCTCCGACCATATAATCTCCATTAATTATTGGCCATCCATCTGCAGTTGGTTTTTTATCTGCCATCTATAAAACCCCCAATCTGACTAATAGAGGAATAGTAGCTATTAATACAAACAAACCAATTAAAAATCCGTAGACCATGTTTGTAAGCATACCTGCAGTAGCATAAACACCTTCTCTTCCAGGATACGCCCCATCAGATACAGTATTTGGATCTAATGAATTCATTAAATCATCTGCAGCAACCTCTAACTTAGTTATTTCTTCATTTATACTATCCATTGAGAGTACTAAAACTTCTCTTCCAAGAGCCGCTCCAATCATTCCAGTAGAGGGATCAAGAGTTAAGCTGTACTCAGGAACTATTTTAACTAAAGGTAACATTTCCATATTTTCTCCCCCTATTGATCTTCAATTTTAGGCCATAATCCAGCCCATTTAACAGATGCAGCAGCTTCAAATGATGCTAAAACAAATGCTCTAAATGATATTAACCATCCAACAGCACCAACTACAATTACAGCAACCCAAACAGGGATTCCTAGTGACATATTAGGAGCAGGATTTATGATAGTTAATAATCCTACTATAACCATTGCTAAAAATGCAGTAGCAGCAGCTAATTTAAGAGTTCTCACTTGATCTTCATTAGGTCCTAAACATGCATTAAATGGATGTTGGATAGCCATAGTGTTCATTATAAAGAATAAAACTATGAATCCTGGAGCGATAACGGTTGCTAAAATTCCAGCAAGTTCATAAGTTCCTGCTAAAGTTGCTGAAAATCCTAAAACAGATAAAGCAGCAGCACCAGATATTTCTGCAGTACATCTTTCAAGTATTGGTATTTTCATTCCAATAATTTTCTTAGCAATTACACCAACAATTAAACCTAAAACCATTGCAATTATTAATGCAAGAATAGGTCCAAGATAAGATCCTATATCACCTAAACCTCCCATAAAAGAAAGGGTTACAATAGCAATACCTGTTAAAGCACCAATAATACCTATTGAAAGTGACATATATCCAATAGAAGGCACACCAGTACCTAGACCATAACTTGCAACTCTACGAATAGCATCTGCACCCCATATGATAGCACAGACTGCTCCAAGAGAAGCTAAAACAGGTCCAAAAACAGGATCAAATTGTACTGCATAAATTCCAATAAGTCCACCAATTATTCCTAAAAGAAGTAATTTTTCAGGACCAATTGCACCACCAGATGGTCCACCACCAGCAGCTGACATTATAAAACACCTCCAGTTAAAAGGATAGCTAATAGTCCCATGACAATAGAAGCAATTCCACAAGCAATTATACCAGTACCAATTCTTTTAAATTTAGGGTCGTGGAAACCTTCAATAGTACCACCAATATTATAAGAAGCAATTACTGAATTTATAAAGAAAACAGTGACAGCTAAAATAGCAGCTAATCCTGTAGTAATAGTAGGATCAGTTACAAAACTACCTTCAGTCATTGCAATATTAATACCGTAGTAAACAAGTCCTCCACCAGCACCACCAAGTAGGCCTCCTATAATTCCACTTACAAAAGAAACAGTAGGAATACCATGACCTTCAGTACCAGAAGTTACATATTTTTCTTGATTTTTACCAGTTATTGGGTCAACTTCAACCTTAGCAGAAGAAGGTACAACACCAACACCGAAAATATAAATTATATTAGCAATCAACATGGTTATTCCCATCATCATCATTGCACCTACTGCACCAGCAATTGCAATAATATAAAATGGTTGACCAGTCATAGCTGCTGCTGTGATTAAACCGGTTAATCCAGCACCTGCTGCAAGCATTGCTGTTCCAGTTCCTACACCAGTAGCTGTTGCCATAGCTGCAGGAGCTCCTCCCACTGGTATGAAGTGTACTCCTCCACCAATGAAAATTCCTCCAACGGCTATAAATATTAAAGTTATTATTGGATCCATAAATGAAACCTCCTAATCTTCCTTATATGGTCCATATTTAGTTCTGGCAAAGTTTTCAAGTCTTTCATTCATAATAATGAGAAGAATGATTATTATTAAACCAGCTATTAATCCTCCGATTAATCCGAATACAACAGTTATCCAGAAACTGAGGAATACAACAGCACCAAAACAGAAACCAGTTAGTGGTCCACCAAATTTCGCACAAAAATTACCAACATCGATAGAATTTCTTGCACCAATTTCACCTTTAGTTACAATATCTCCGTGAATTGCCACAGGAATACCTCCACCAAAAGGATATTGTTGGTATTCTTTTTCTGCACCATAATGAACATCTCCTGTAGAAGAACCAATAGCGCCAAGAGCTATACCCCACAAAACAGCTAAAAGCGGCAATGGGAAAACATGCAATGGAGTTCCATTAATAGGGATAATCATTAAGTAAGATATACTTACAATACAAAAAGTAGTTATAAATCCATGAGCTGCTATAGGTCCTAAAGCTTGAGTTAAAGCATCCATAAATAGAGGTTGCTCAAATTGAGATTGACCTACAATCCGTCCTAAGTGAGATGATACAGTATATACAGCATGTACTAAAGCAGCAATAGTTGCACCAATAGCAATCCCTACAATAGGCATTACATTAAAATTAAACATTGGTGAAATTAAAACAAATGCAATAGAACCTGCGATACCACACCATGTACCATAAGCAACTGGCTCACCAGAAGCAGCTTTATTTATCAATCGGTGTAAATGTCCCATCTGAGGAGCAAGCTGAACTTGAGAATTAGGATTACTTTGAGAACCAATATCTGATTCTATGTCCTCTGCAGTACCCGCAATAGTTGCAGCTGCACCCATCAAGGCAACAACACCCAATGTAATAGGGTCCATATTTCTTTTCCTCCTTAGTTTTATTAAATTGATTATTTAATAAATATAATTTTTATTAATTTAGTAATATGTTTATAAAAAGATTTTTTATTGATTATATACTTGTATTAAGAAATCATTAATGATAATACTGTGTTATGATAATCATTCAGATATAATATTGAAATATTTATTTATATTGATTAATTTATTTGATAAATATAATTTTTGATAATGTGATTTTGAATTGTCTTTTTAATAAACAACACTGAAAAAATAAAAATAATAGGTGTTTTCACACCTATTTAGCTGGTATAATTAAAGCTCTTTCACCGTCAGGCATAAATTCTCTTAATGCACCTCTTGCAATTTCAGCACGAGGTTGAGTGAAGTCAAAGCTTAAGTTTTTATCAGCAAATGCAATTTTAACAAGTGCATTGAATGCAAATGCATCTCCACGAGCAGAGTGAGGAGCTTGTGAAATACCTGCGTATTCACCTTGGTGTCCTACATTCATTGCATAGTTAGGATAGTTTGGTCCTCTCATTTCAAGTGGTAATCCTTCGTCGTTTCTGATAGAGAATACATTGGATGCACCACATTGATCTTGCAAGTCGTAACCATAGAATCCTAATCTGGAGTGTTGTTCTTTGTGCAAGTACATAGATAAGTACCATGCGCTTAAACCAGTTTGAGCATTTCCAGTAGCAAAAGCGGTTGAACAACCAGCAGCAGCTGAAACAACAGAAGCTCTCTGGGAACCACCGAATTGAGTTTCAAGTAAAGCTGGATATTCTTCGAATTGTTCTAATGCATAGAAAGTTACTTCAGAACCTACATCGAGAACAGTATCCATGTTATTTGGAGCATTACATAAACCGAATTTGTCTTCTACATACTCTTTACCATAGTATGTGAAATCATCAAGGATATTATCAGTGTAAGCAGCAGATGCATATTGGGTAAATCCAACACCACCAGACATGTAAGAACCTAACCAAATTTGGTCGTATAATGCTGCACCCATGGACACAACATCTAATGCAGATCTTACAGGGTCATCAGGATTAACTCTTGTGGATTGACACATATCAGCTAAGAAACCGAATGCTACACCACCAGGTTCATTTTCTGCTCTTGCTCTTCTAACTGGTAAATAAGTACCCATGTGAACAACTTCTGCGTGTTTAGATGCGTATGCGAAATCACCAGTAGCTCCTTCACCTGCACATTGATTGTAAGCAGAAATCATAGACATACCTATTTGCATAGCAGACCAACGAGAAGTAGTACCACCATCACAAACTCTACTAACTATAGTAGGGATTCTGACAATTTGCCATACTTTATCTCCAACTTCAGCTTTTAAAGCTGCAGCTTGATCATCAGGGAATTCTTTGTTAATGTCTAAAACAAATGATTTATCAATTTCATCAGCTAATTCATCATCACCAGTGAATATTTTTACATAACTGTCAGCTACTAAAGATGGATGGGTTTCTACCATGTGTTCTTGTACAACAGCTGCACCAGGCATAGCGTGGTTAACAGTTTCTAAATATTCTGTGATTGTTTCTGGAGTAACCTCCATACCTAATCTTTTTTCGATAACGTTATGCGCAGTATTTAATCCTACAATAACAGTTCTTCTAATGTCATCCCACATTTGTTGAATAGCTGCATTATTAACGAAATGGAAATCGTCACCTTCAACATAAGTGTCAGTAGTTGATACTTGGTAAGGCATTAATGCTCTTTGTCCAAGTGGAGTACCAACATCAGGGTTATATTGAGGAATACCTCTTTTTGCAGCAATTTCTTTACCTGCGTTAACGAATTCAGTTTTCCTTTCAGATTGTTTCCATCCACCTAAATTATAAAAAGTGGTGTTTTTTTCTTCAGGAGCTTCTTTGAATTTTTTATTTAATGCTTCGATAAACTTTTTATCAGCCATATTAATCTACCTCACCTTATTCTGGACAAAATCCACCTTGGGATCTTGCGACGTGTATTCTGTGTAATATTTCTACAGCGTCTTTATCATCCTTATAAGCTTCCCCATCTACTCTGTAGATAGTGGTTTTCTTCATTAAAGTTTCTTCGTCCAATGGCTCACCAAGTATAACAGGTTCATCAAGTTCTCTTCCAATTTGGTCTTTGACTGATTCTACTTTTCCAGTATCTTTGTTTAATACTTGTCTTCTTAACATATCAAACATCATACCATCTTCATCAAGTCTTAAAGAGTGACCGTGAACAGTTTTACCTCTGATTCCAGATCTTGCTGGATCAAAGTATTCGGTTTCTAATAATTCTTTGGATATTTTTTCGAGATCTCTTTCTCTTGCTTCGATAATTTGTCTTCCAGACAAAGTACCTGCATCTACACCTCTATATCTATTTAAGTAAGATCTAGATCTTAAGAAAGGTTGAGCAGGAGCAAAATACATTGAATCAGTGAATTGGATATATCTTATCCTATCACCTGCTTTTGCACCATCGATTGGTTCTACTAATTCTCTTATGATGTCTTCAGGCTCATCCATTTCATCTAATGGTGGGTGAACACTTTTATATTCTTCACCTGGAGCTCTGTGACCTAATATTTTTACTACACCTTCATCAGATATGTCTCTTAATTTTTCTAACTCATAATCTGGGTCAGCAAAATTTCTTCTGTTTTGAGCTACCTGAGAAGTTCCTGGATAATATTGTGCCATAAATCATGCACCTCCTAATGTTAACTTAACTTTTCTAATAATCTCATCTAATTTTTCTTGGGAACATGTTTCTCCCCTAATAACGCCACTAATAATATTTACAATTTTGCCATGAGTTTTAACACCATTATCATGCCCATCAGGCATAACTTTTGAAGTTTTAACACCAATTTTTGCAAAATCTTCAAAATCAACAGGATATTCACAAATAACAATACAAGGACGATTAACATTTCTAAGTATCAACCTTGCTTTGTAAGTAATATGATTTTTAACTCCTCCAAGATGTACAACAAGTAACTTGAATTCAGACATTTGTTCAATTTCTTTATCAGTTAAACCAAATCCCCCACTTGCACCTGGAGCATCTGATGGAGTACCTGCACCAGCATTTAGTATCATTGTACTAGTTAAAACATTGGCCTCTCGAAGTGCGAAAGTTATTTCACAAACAGGCTTTGTAATATGCCTTCTTCCAGGAGACATAGCTACTGCAAGAACATCACTTCCACATTCTGCAAAAGTGCCTCTTTGAGCAATTCCTCCTCCTTCGCCAAGCCCCATTGCTTCACGACAATCTACAACATGGGTACAACGTCCAATCATATTATATAAATCCTTAATTTGATTATGTAAATTTAATCCTTATTTTCTTTTAAGATAGTTACTCTGTCTGCGAGCTTAGCTGATTGATCAGTCATGCCGATTAATTCATCAGGAATATCAGCATCTCCATATTTTATATTATCAGATACAGTCTTCTGAGTTCTGATATATTTTCCAATATTAATATCAAAACCAAATGGAATATGTTCACTACATATTTCACGGATTTCATCAATAGTGGATTCATTGGAAATTTCAACAAAAATACGACCAGTTTTAACTTTAAGCTCAACTTCTTTACCATTGACTGTAATTTGTCTTCTATCAGAATATTTTGGATTTTCATTAGGGTCTTCAGGTGGGAGCCTTGGTCCTTGAATAACACTTCTTTTAACATCATCAATGCTTTCAATTCCATTTAATAACTTTTCAGTTGTATCTGCTCCTAAAACTCTATGTGGAAATATTTCAATGTCCATTTGTAATAAACCCCATTAATTAGATTTTATGATTATCAATACTTTGCAAATCATTAATTATGATTTAAAACAAAGCAATAAATCATTAAGATTATTTAGATGTCACCTTTTATATCTACAGCCGCTTCCACAACGTATTTAAGTGGTTCTCGGAATTCGTCAACACTACTGAATACTTCTTTAATTAAACCAGAAGTTGCTTCAGGTGAGAAAAGCTGAGTACCTGCGTCGAGACACATTGCCGCAACAACACAAGGAATACAGAATCCTTTACTGTGTCTTGTAACAACGTGGTTACCGTTAAAGAGACCTGGGCCTCCTCCACCGTATATAGAGTGACTAAAGAATGAGAATCCTACAGCTACCCCTTCAGCTCTACCAAAGTCTACACTAGGAAGACCAGTTGCAAACTCGAGAGAGTCATTGAAGTATAATATTGAAGATGGTACACCTTGTGCAGCTCTTGCAGCACCAATATTTAACATGGTTGCAGCAGTAACTCCAGCAGCAGCATAAGCATTCCATTTAGCTAAATCATTTGTTTCATATACGTTAAAGCCATTTAAATCTTTTTCTACACTAATTACACCATCAGCAGCAGCTTTATCTATAGTACCATTCATTACAGAACCAACAGTTCCATCAGCATTATCTTTAACTAAGCCTAAAACCATATTATCTGCATTCATTCCTTGATAAGCTAATCCTAATAAGTGCATTCTTTCAAATGCTCCAATAGCATCTCCCATTTCAAACATTGCAGTTTGTTCTAAAATACTTGAAAGTGCAGTTCCTTGTAGTGTGTTTTTTAATGTAGCAGCAGCTACGTGGTTAGCCATGATATTTCTTAAAGCATAACCAGGTCCTTCAAGTTTTTGTGGAATGTCTAACATAGTTGCAAGATTTCCACCCATATATTCTACAGATTGTGGGTATCTACCGAGAATTGCAGCTTTTACCATATTAGCATCGTACATATCTACATCAAATTGCTTAATAATAGCTTGTACTAATGCAGTTGCAGTTGATAAGGTTGCTACAGAATATTCAGCAGCAGATTCTAATCTTGCAGTTGGTATTTGGACTAAAATCCTCTTTCCACCGGAAAGAAGCTCAACATTTGTATCGTCGTCATCAGTTACTTGAACCATTCCTTTTAAAGCACTTGCAAGTGCCTCAGCATTACCAGTAATGTCTAGGTCCATTTCTCTTCCTAAGATTTTGCCTCCACCGACGGATCCAGATCTTAGGGAGTTTTCTATACCTTCTAAGTTTACAGCTACGGTCCTTTTAACACCGCTAACGATGCTTTTAATTGCAGGGTTCCGTAGTGGGCTTAAGGCTTCGATAGGTACATTAGATTCTACTAATGACCCTCTATCGTCGTACAAATCGACTTTATCATCAAACTTTGCCATTTTTTCCCTCCTAACTAAATATAGTTATTAATATACCACTCGAGTACAAACGGTCATTTTTAAGCTCGTATCGAGTAAGCTTATTTGCAGTTTTTTGCAATAACTAGCTATTTGGTATACAGATTTTAATTTGATTAATATATATTATAAAGATTATTTCTGAAGTCAAATAGCAAAGCTTATAAGGGAGAACAAAACAGAAAATCCGTAAGAATTCAAAGTCTTAAAGTAATACTTTTTTAAATCAATTAAAATTATTATAATTAGAAATAAAAGAAAGATATAGTTTAAAATAATGAAAATAAAAATAAAAAAAATCTAATGATTTTATAAATAATTTGTATAGGATAAAAATTAAAATAAAATAATAATAAGCGTTTTAGTATATCATTTATTTTTTAAAAAAAAATAAGAAAAGAAAAAATAAACAAAATTCAAAATATCAAAAAAAATATAATAATTTTCTAAAAAAATCGAAGAAAAATAAGAGTTTGTTAAAGAAAATTGCAGAAAAATCAATATTGCAAATATTGAAAAGTATTACTAAAATTAAAAGGATAAATATTAAAGTTAAATTGAATAATTTAAAAATTATTATGAATATTAATTCTCAAAATTCATAAAAATTCTTAAAAATTAAGAAAAAAGAAAAATATAATATATAAAAATTTAAAAAAAAATTAGAGAATAATATTAAAGAATATAAAAAAAGAATTAAGTTTAATAATATATTAAAGTAATATAAATTAAAAAATTAGCAAAATATATAATATTATTAATGTTTTTATTTTTATATATTAAAAAAGTATTTTATTTTATAAAAAAAGAGATTAATTATAGAAATATTATTCAAACATAAATATAGAAGATTAGATTCTTTTCATTCCAAAGAAATTAATAGCTTCAACTAAATCTCTAAATAATTCAATTTCTTTCTCAATAACATTCTCTTCAGTAAGAGTTCCACTCATTTCTCCATCAATAGATAGTTTTTCAGGACCTCTACCAACAACACGATTAATTCCATCAGCACTAAGTATTCTTTCTGCGTCGTCTTGATGAATGAAAGCTCTCCCAGGAATGATAGCTGTTTCTTTAATATTTGAAAGGTCTAAATCTTCAAGATCATCTTTTGTAATAAGACAAGCAATATCTTTTTTAGTAGCTACTACATTAACATCATCAGTATCAAGCTTATTGAATATTTCTTCAATATAAGGAGCAGCTATCTTAGAAGTAATAATCGTAGCTTCACCAGTAATTTTTTGAATAAATTGAAGATATATTTCATTTTTTGAATCAGATAAAGCAAAAGGAGCACCAGTTTCAGGATCACAAACAGGAGTTCCGGTAACACGAATATTGTAATCTTTGTTTATATCTTCTACTAATTTTTGAAATTCATCAAGAGTATGAGAGGTAATTCCCTTAATAATAGGTTCATTTCCAAGAATTAACCCTTGGTTAGTTGTGTTAGCAAATCTCATTAGAATTAAAGCTTTTGCTCCCCAAGATTCAAGATCTGCACATGTTTGATGGAGAACATCCCCATCATTTACACCAGGAATTATAACTGTAGCTGCATGTAAATCCGTATTTTCTGCAAAAATTTTAGCTGCCTTTAAAGATTCTTCTGGAGCAGGATCTTTCATCCATATAGATCTCAGATTCGCATCTGATGAAAATAATGTAAAAGTTACCTCATCAACTCCATTATTAATTAATCTTGTAGCTATTTCTCCATCATCAATACCTTTTCCACTTGTATAACCTAAATGCATTGGAATATTAAATTGATGGAGAGTTCCAGTTAACTCTTCAAGATGAGGATAACAGCTAACATCCCCACCCCCACTAATGTTAACCTTAAGGTCACTATCAGTAGGATTCGTCATCATCAAAGTAGTTTGAACCTCATTTACCACAAAAAAAGGCATTTTAAACTCATTTTTAGTTTCAGTTACCCCTTCACTACATTGTGGACAGCCAATTTTACCAGAAGAACAATCTTTACAACCTAAAGGTTCAATATCCTTTACTTTTCTAAAATAACAGTATTTACAAAATCCTCTGCAATCTTTTCCAGGAATTCCTCCAACATCAGCTACAATTTGCATATTAATAATCTCTATTTTATATTATAAAAATTTTTTTATTACAATAAACAAAAAGTTATGTTTAAATATTATTTAACATATTATTAAAAATTACATTTAATAATTATTTTATAGTATTATAAATTAAAAATTACATTTAATAATTATTTTATAGTATTATAATTAAAAATTTTATATTAATTATCAAATTTATTTATAATTAATAAATTAGTTTTTTTTATAAATAAATATATTTTATTTAATAATTTATATAAAAATATATAATCAAAAATCAAATTATGTATTAATTATAAAAATTTTATTTATTTTAACAAAATTTAGTTGTATGTAACTAAAATTAAAAATAAATATATAAAACTTATTATCACTATATTAAAAATAATATAAAAAACTAAAAATAACATAAAAAAAACTAAAAATAATATTATAACTTAAATAAAATTTTTAGATTAATATAATTTAATAATTATTTTATAGTATTATTTAATTTATCTAACTCTTTTCCTTCTTTATAAATTAATCCAAAAGTTCTTCCTGAGAAAATTGTTACAAATGGTAAAATAGCTAAGAAAAATATTATAAATCCTATAAATGGGATAACAATTGAAATAGTAGCTATTATCATTAACACTATTAAAATGATTAAAAAAAGTATGTCTGAAATTAAATATTTTTTCCAGGTTATATTATTAATATCATTTATAATTTCTTTAAAGTAAAATGAAGATTTGATTTTATTTGTATAAGCAAATCTTGCAATAGCTATAAATAAAAATAATGTAGTTAAAACAAATAAAATAAATCCAATAATAGCTATAATAATTGCTATATCCATATTAAAATCAAGAGATGTTAAATGAGAAATATGTGATATAACTTCAGGTCCATAGTTTAGATAAATCAAAGCAACTTGGATTGCACCATTTAAAACTCCTGAAAAATAAGCCAATATCAGAGTTATAGCTGAAGGTAAGATATAATATATTATAGAAATAATAAAAATTTTGATTCCATTAATAAAATTCTTAATAATTTTAATTGAAGGCATATTGGAATCGGTTATTGTATTTTTTATTATAGATACTCCATATCCAATTACAATGAAAAAAACAATAATTCCAAATATATTTGAAATGAAATACAATATTTGGCTTGCTAAATTCTGATTTAAAGCTATGGTAACTGAAGGTAAAAGAGATATGATTCCATCTAAGAAGAATAAAACTCCTAAAGTCAATAATTTATCAATATCTTTATTAGGATAGCTTAAAGAATCTTTATAAATATCTAATATTTTCATATGTAAACCTTCAATTTTAATTATTGTTTTAAATTTAAAATATTATAACATATGTCAACCTTCAATTTTAATTATTGTTTTAAATTTAAAATATTATATACATATTTATATCTATTATTAATAATATGATAAGTTACTATTAATTAATTTAAAGTTACAATTTCAATTATTATAACTATTTTTAAAGATATTTCTTATAAACATTTTTAATTTCAAAAATTAAAATATAAATAAAGTAAAATTGTATAAAATATCTATAAAGAAATATAAAATAAACAAAAACAAATTAAATAAGTATAAAGAAAATAACTATAAAAATATTTAAAAAAAATAAAAAAATGAATTAATAAAAAATAAAAAAATGAATTAATAAAAAATAAGTTGAAATAAATTCAACTTTATTTTGACTCATTATAAATTAAACCAGTAGCTCTAGATGCAAATATGGTTAAAAATCCAGGAATGAATAATAAATATGCAAAAATTCCAACAATTGGTATAATACAAATCACTGCTGCGACTGCTGCAATAACAACAATTATTACACGATTAAGAATAAACCATGCTATATAGTTACCCCAGCCAATATTAGAAATTGTATTAAAAATTTCCCCAAATTCGAATATTGAACCAAGTCTACCAGTTTCAGCTAATCTTGCCATTGCTATAGTAGATATTAATGAAAATAACACAGCCAAAACAAAAGTAATTATATTAGCTATAGACATAGCTGCAGATGTTTGAGCTAGAAGAATTGTAGTAGGAGAAGTCATATTATTTAATGCATTAATCTCTGTAGGTGCTCCTAATACAAACGCCAATATCATTCCAACAATAGCTGGAACTAAACAATAAAGAAAATTTAAAACTAATACTTTAAATCCGTCAACTAAATTATTAATCCAATCAAATTTAGGAAGCACATCATTTACACCATTTATGGTATCTCTAATAATACTCAGACTATAACCTTCATAAGTTAAACCAACAAATATGGAATAAATAATTGCAATTATAGCTAAGATTATTGAAATTACAAATTGTCCATATAACGCGGTTGTCAGAGATAGGGATAAAAAACCTGCAACCCCTATTAAAAGCGCTCCTAAAATGAGCATTTTAACCCAATCAATAGTTGAGTAGTTAAAAGAATCCTTAAAAATTTCTGTAATATTCATTTTATCACCAAATTATTTTAATCTTATAAAATATTTATTTTTTTGAAATACTGAATATATATATATATATATATATATATATATATATATTTA
>Ga0082212_10001685_pt1 | contig 32505 bp, 30 predicted proteins | sample TergutNt197P3_FD_71548 | JGI IMG/M metagenome (GOLD analysis project Ga0082212, IMG submission 71548) | Neocapritermes taracua P3 segment gut microbial communities from Petit-Saut dam, French Guiana - Nt197 P3 | ecosystem: Host-associated > Arthropoda: Insects > Digestive system > Gut ... | reverse complement strand
TGAGCAGTTGGAAAAAAAACCGGAAGCATTCCTGTTAGATGAGATTTCTGACGTAATTCGCTATGTGCTTGCAGAATGTTGTAACCCCATACCGGGAGACCAAGTGGTGGGGTTTCAAATTACAAACGATATTATTGAAGTACATCAAACCCAATGCCCGCACGCCATTGAACAGATGTCAAAATTTGGCAACCGGATTATTAAAGCCAAATGGAACAAAGAATCAAATTTGGCATTCTTGTCCGGGATTAGAATTTTGGGCTTCGACAGGAAAAAGATTGTAAAAGAGATTATTGATGTGGTATCTTCGCAAATGGAACTGAATATCAGGTCGCTCGACTTTTGGGTAAAGAGCAATGTTTTTAACGGAAAGTTGATGATTTACATTCAAAATGTGAAAGCCCTGAACGAACTCATTGAGAACTTATATAAAATAGATCAGGTAGAAAAAGTAGAGCGCATTGCGCCGGAATAAAGATACGAGTATGAACATATTAGAAAAATTAGAAGCCATTTACCAACGCTGGGTATCTATTGGCGAAGAAGTTGCACAACCCGATGCCATGTCGGATATGAAGCGATATATTAAATTGAACAAGGATTATAAAGATTTGAACCCTGTGGTGGAAGCCTACAGAGAGTATAAAAATGTGTTGGAAAACATTGAAAATGCGAAAGATCACTTAGCCAACGAAAAAGATGAAGAGTTTCGTGAGATGGCGAAGCTGGAGTTGGATGCTTTTACGGCACGCCGCGATGAGTTGGAGGAGGAGATTCGGCTGTTGCTGCTGCCTTCCGACCCGCAAGACAGTAAGGATGCACAGGTAGAGATTCGGGCAGGTACCGGCGGCGACGAGGCGAGCATTTTTGCCGGAGACCTCTTCCGTATGTACGAGCATTACTGCGATAAAAAAGGCTGGAAGGTGGAGGTAATCTCCATGACCGAAGGCACGGTGGGCGGCTTTAAAGAGATTGTATTTGAAATTTCCGGAGAAGGCGTTTACGGGTTAATGAAATATGAGTCGGGAGTGCACCGCGTGCAACGGGTGCCGCAAACCGAATCACAAGGGCGCGTGCATACCTCTGCCGCCTCTGTGGTAGTGCTTCCCGAAGCCGATGAGTTTGACGTGGATTTAAAACAGAGCGACATCCGAAAAGATACCTACTGTTCGTCCGGACCGGGCGGACAATCGGTAAATACCACTTACTCGGCGGTGCGCCTTACTCACATCCCTTCGGGAATTGTGGTAGCCATTCAGGATGAAAAATCACAGTTGAAAAACTTGGACAAGGCGATGCGTGTGTTGCGTACCCGCCTGTTTGAACGCGAATACCAAAAATGGTTGGACGAAGTGTCATCGAAACGCAAAACGATGGTTTCTACCGGCGACCGCTCGGCAAAAATCAGAACCTATAATTACCCCCAAAACCGCGTTACCGACCACCGCATCAACTTAACCATGTATAATTTAACCGGTTTTATGGACGGCGACATTCAAGACACCATTGAAGCGTTGCAAGTAGCCGAAAACGCCGAACGGTTGAAAGAAGCGGTGGAAGATTAGATGATGAGATGATGAGGGGATAAAAAAAAGCGGCTGCCCGATGGGGCAGCCGCTTGGCATATTAGGCGGCATGTACATGCCGCCTAACTTCATGTTTATTTCCTGTTTTGTGCGGTTTTTTATATATATCAGAATATTTTTCTCATATTCAACATATTATAATTTAAAATAGCGCAAAATTGGGTATTTCAAATATACTTTTGCAATATTTTTGTAAGATTGAAAGTTAATAAAAGTTATCAGGAAAGATGAAAACAATCTCCCCCGCTGGCGGGGGCTGGGGGGTGGACTAAATGAAAAACTAAACATTCTGCACCATGCACAACAACTACTACAACACAAACCTGCAACCTTTTGCCAACAAGTTGCGGCACAATATGACCAAAGCAGAATCTTGCCTATGGAAGTATGCTTTGCGGGCAAGCAGTCTTGGAGTTCCTTTCAGGCGTGAACGTCCCATTGGGCGGTTTATTGCCGATTTTGTATGCCTGCCATTAAAATTGGTAATTGAAGTTGATGGGGTAACTCATCGGTATGAAGAAACACAAGAGAAAGAAACACAAAAAGATAAGGATTTGAAAGCAATGGGGTTTGAAGTTTTAAGATTTCCGGATAATGTAATCTTGACAAATATTAATTTTGTGATAGAGATCATACAAAATAAGATTGAGGAGTTAAAGATAATCCACCCCCCACCCCCCGCCAGCGGGGGAGATTGCCTGCATTTTTCCCGCCAGCGGAAAAGCAAAATTTAATTGCCGAATTTGTTTTTGGGTGTTTTTCGCACAAAACAGGAAACAAATGATGTGGGCGTAACACCTGCACCTAACGAGCATATTGGCTCAATGGTGGCATTACCCCCGCTTGAAAGAACAGTGCGAAATGCAAGTTTGTCGCCCCTCCGTTGGGCGTGTTCCACACCTACGATGTGTGGCGGCGCAGGAGGCGTGATAATCCGCTTATTTCGCGGGCTGTGGTGGGGATAAGCACAAGAGCAAATACAATGAGCCAATGGGTGCCACTAATAGGAGTAAGTCCGAAAATTTTACCCATCGGCAAGGCTACCATCAACCCAAAAACCAAAATCATTATAATTGCACTGACTGCTAAAGATTTATTGTTGCGTATAGGCGTTTTAAATACCGATTTTGAACTGCGTACATGGAAAATGTGCAATATGGAGGTCCAGCCGCAAATTAAAAATGCTAAGGTTTGTCCAATAGCTGCAGAAGGTAACACCGTATCAGACAGATTCATAAAAGCGCCGGCGTAATATCCTGCTAATACCACAGTGGCACAAAAAATAGTTTGTTGAAGAATTAAACGCATTAACCCGTCGCTGAAAAAACTTTCATTCCGATTTACCGGCTTGTTGTTCATTAAACTTGGGTCGGATTCTTCTTTAGCAAGATTTATTCCCGGAATACCATCACCTAATATGTTGATTAACAAAAGCATTACAGGCGTCAAAATAATGCCCCAACCCGCCATTTGTCCAAACAACATGATGATAATTTCACTTAAATTGCACACCAACAGGAAGTAAATTACTTTTTTTACAATTCCATACACATTTCTGCCTTCGCTCACTGCTTCCACAATAGTAGTAAAGTTATCATCTGTTAAAATCATGTCGGATGCGCCTTTGGCAACCTCTGTACCCGTTTTTCCCATAGCAACGCCAATATCTGCCGCTTTAAGTGCGGGCGCATCGTTCACGCCGTCTCCGGTCATAGCCACCACTTCTCCGTTTTCTTGCCACGCTTTCACAATGCGAATTTTATCTTCCGGCGAAACTCTTGCATAAACCGAAAAATTTCTAATTGTGTCATTTAATTCAACATCAGATATTTGTGCAAGCCTTGCTCCGGTCATTACATTTTGCCCTTCTTTTAAAATTGCTAAATCTTTGGCTATTGCAGTAGCGGTGGCAGCGTGGTCGCCTGTAATCATAATAGTACGAATACCTGCGTTGCATGCTCTTGCTATTGCGGCGGCAGCTTCGGGGCGGGGCGGATCAATAAGCCCAACAAGACCTATGAGTTTAATATCCTGTTCCAAAACTTCTAAGTGTTCGTTATCGGGCAGTGTATCAATACATTTACCTGCTAAAGCAATCACCCGCAAGGCTTTTTCTGCAAATGCATCATGCACTTGCTTTGCCGCTTCCATGTCGGCAGCCACAGAATTGGGACAAATCGGCAGCCGGTCAAGCGCACCTTTTGTCAAAACAATATAGCCGCCATCGTTGTTATCTTTTAAAACCACCGACATCATTTTACGCTCAGATGAAAAAGGAATTTCCGCCACTCTGGGATACTCTTTTTTTGCAAGTTCGCAAATTCCTTTTTCATCTAAAAGTCTGAGAATGCCTACTTCTGTGGCATTGCCCATATATTTCTTGTCTCCGTTTTCGTCTGTTTCCAATACGGCATTTCCTGCCATTGCCAACTCTTCGAGAAAATGGTTTTGGGCTTCTGTAAAGTCCGATTCGGCAGAAAAAACCTCTCCGCCGCGAAGCCAAAGTTGTTTTACCGCCATTCTGTTTTGCGTAAGCGTTCCCGTTTTATCTGAGCAAATTACCGAAGTGCTGCCTAAGGTCTCTACCGCCGGAAGTTTTCTTATTAAGGCATTTTTTCCTACCATTTTATGCACGCCATTGGTCAACGATAAAGTAACAATTAAAGAAAGTGTTTCGGGCACTGCAGCAACGGCTAAAGTAATGGCAATCATAATCATTGTACCAAATTCCGTCCCGCCGCGCAAGCCCACTGCCAAGAGAAACAATGCGGCAATAATCGCTATCCAGCAAATGGTTTTGCCTAATGAGTCGAGCCGTTTTTGCAGCGGGGTTTTACGTTGTTTATTGTTTTGCAAAAATCCGGCAATCCGCCCCATTTGCGTATCCATGCCGATAGCGGTAACCACAGCGGTACAATGCCCTGCGGTAACAACGCATCCCGTAAATATCATATTCGTTTGGTCGCCTAAGGGTATATTCCCCAATAGTTTTGCATTAGCATCTTTTCCTGCCGGTTCGCTTTCGCCAGTCAAAGCGGATTCGTCTGAGAAAAAGCCAACAGATTCAATGAGCCTTGCATCGGCGGGAATAATATTCCCTGTTGCCAACACAATCACATCACCTTGAACAAGTTCTGTAGTGTCAATGATTTGCCGAACCCCATCCCGTATAACGGTACAATCGGGCGAGTTCAGTTTTTCTAATGCTTCCAATGCTTTTTCGGCTTTGCCCTCTTGCGTTATTGCCAATACCAGATTTAAAATTACTACGGATAAAATAACAAAGGGTTCAATAAATCCCTCGCCTTGTTGGAAAGCCAGCGTGAATGAAAGCGCTACAGCAATCAATAAAACAATGATAGACATATCTTTAAGTTGATGCAAAATTTTTTGAAACAGGCTCGCTTTTTTGGGCGGTTGCAGAATATTTTTGCCCCCATTTTTCTGCCGTTTTAAAACCTCCTCTTTCGACAAGCCTTTGTCGACTTTCACTTCCAAATTTTCCAACACAGACTGTGTGTCTAACTCGTACCCAATGGATTGATTTTGTTGATTGCTGTTCATTTTTTCTATATTTAACATTTAATAATTTAATAACCAATTTATTATATTTATTTGTTGTACTCCGTTATAAATTGGTTCTTCGGGGTCGAGAGTGAGCAAATATTTTGGGAAATGGTTGTTGATTTTCGAAAATGGAGCAAGCTCTCTGTCTAAAGTTTTTTGTTCTCTTACGGTTAATGAAACTTGATAGTAGGCGATAAGTCCTTTATCATTTTTGCATACAAAATCGCATTCTGTCTGTAAAACTTTTCCAATATATATTTCTTTATAACGCCTTTTGAGTTCAATAAAAACAATATTTTCAAGTAAACGTCCGCGATTTATTTGTGCATTTCGTCCTAAAATTGCAAGCAACAATCCGGTATCTGCAACATAAAATTTGTTGAGCGTTTGCAACATCTTTTTACCTCTAATATCATAACGTAAAACTTTATTGATCAAAAAGCTATCTTCCAAAACCGACAAATAATTTTCTACTGTTTCGTTGTTTATCTTATTACCGTTGGCTGTTACAGTTTCAGCAATATTATAGGGAGACACAATGCTTCCAATACAGTCAAATGTGAAACTTACAATATTTTCAAAATCAAACTTCGATTTCACTTTATTACGTTTGTAAATGTCTTTTTCTAAAATTGTTCGATAAACATTTGTTAAATATGGTGTAATTTCTTGCTCATTATTTAGTTGTAGAATGTTAAACACTTCAGGCATTCCACCAAAATTAATGTAATCTTCAAAAATTTCCGCTTTACTTTTTGTAAAAACAGATGAAAATTCTTTGAAAGAAAACGGTAAAATGGGAATTTCAATATATCTACCTGTGAGCAAAGTAGCAAGTTCTGACGACAAAAACCACGCATTTGACCCCGTTATGTAAATGTCAATAAAATCTTTAATAAACAAACTGTCAATCAGTTTTTCAAATTCCGGCACCATTTGAATTTCGTCTAAAAAAACGTAATTTATTGTACTTCTGTCTGCAAGTCGCATAATATAATCGTGCAAAACGTGGCGTTCTAAAAATGCTTCGTTTTCCATTTCTTCGAGATTTAGATAAATTATGTTTTTTTCTAAAACTCCGGTATTTTTCAATTCTTGCTGAAACTGTTTAAAAAGCGTTGTTTTTCCAACACGACGAAGTCCTGTAATTACTTTGATTACTTTTATACCCAACATATTTTTCAGGCGATTAATATATTGTTCTCTTATTATCATAATCGTAAAACTTTGTGAAATTAATTATTTTTGCGGTTTTATATAATCGTAAAACTTTGTGAAATTATATAGTTTTACGGTTATGTTTTTCATACGGCAAAAATAATTAAATTCTATGAAATATGTATAAGCAAATAAAAATGGTTAAAATTGCATCGTGTTTTGACACATTAACTGCAAATTATAGCCGTTTTTGTCTATTTGAAATGCGCCATAAGTAGGTTGTAGCGCCTTTTGCGAACAGTTATATACACATCCCAAACACATATCGCACCTGTTTCCAAAAATGGGTCGGGCTTGCAGATTTGCTGAGGTTTGGTTTTCCATTTGAATATTGGAAGAGCAGCAGTTTTTGGCACACACTCCGCAACCGGTACAGGTATCCAAAATTTTTATGCCGCTTCCAAATTTATGTATTCCCTTTTTTTCTGCCTCACCTAATGCAGATATCAAATAGTCAATCCAGTAAATAATTTTTTTACTTCTTTTTTCATGTATAACGGTTTGCGAAATTTCATCTATCCGGTGTGGTAAATTTGAAAGAATGCGTGTATATTTCTTTTTATCGGGCGCTTTCATCCAATTATTCGGCATTCTAACCATTTCTTCGTAAATCACATTAAAACCGTTCTTTTTTAATAACTTAACTGTTTTACATCTGCAAGCGGAATTGGTCATCACATTGCCGCCTCCCGAGACAGAAATTACCGCTGTTTTACAATGATTTCCCGCTAAATGTTTCACCCATTCATAAATGGGCTGGGGTGCATTGAACGAATGCACCGGAAAAATCAATATAAAATAATCAATATTAAGAGTTTCAATGTTATTAATGTGGTCTCTGTATATTCTATTAACTTCAACGTTAAGATTTTCGTGTTTCAGTTTTTCCGCTACTAATTCGGCAACTAATTCAGTCCCTCCGGTACCGGTGTAATAATTAATACGAATGTTTTTCATAAAATTGTAAATTTATGATGCAAAAATATGTGATTTTTTCTAACCGTATTTTTAAAAATATTATGTTTATTTGCACATTAAAAATTATTCATCAAAATTTATTACAATGAAAAAAATTAAATTATTTGTACTGGCAGTTTGCGCATTAGGTTTTGCAGCATGCTCTTCTTCTTCAAATTCAGATGCTCCTCAAACAGTGGTTAAAGAGTATTTTGACTTGGTTAAAGCGGAAAAATTTGATAAAGCTGTAAAATGTTTTTATTTTGAAGAAGAGGTTAAAGCAGAGGAATTAAATGCTTTAGCAGAAAAATTGAAAGAAGGATACGGTAAAGAGAACGGAATTGAAAAATATGAAATCCTTTCGGAAGAGATTGAAAAAGACGAAGATGGAAACACTGTCTCCGCAAAGGTAACTGTGAAAGTTAATTATAAAGATGGTAAGGAAAATGAAGTGAAAGTTAACGTTATAAAAGTTAATGGGGAATGGAAAATTGATCTCACTTCTAAATAGATGAAACAAAGTATGATAACAGTTTTGCTGTTTTTTGTTTTATTAATCTTCGGATGCAAACAAAAAGCAGCATTTTTTTTTCAAATAGATGAAACTATTTTGCAAGAAGGCGATATTGTTTTTAGAAGAGGAATGAGCATTGCCAGCCATATCGTGTTGTTTGCCAATAAAGAAGACGGTTATTCGCATGTAGGAATTATGGTAAAAGACTCTTTGGGTTGGAAAGTAATTCATGCTGTTCCGGGTGAAACAGATAAAGAAAATCCGGATGAAGTGATAAAAAAGGAATCATTATCTCAGTTTTTAGCTCCTGATAAAGCCAACGCAGCAGCCATTTTTCGTTTAGATACGATTGAAACAATTGGAATTTTAGCCGCGCAAAAAGCCCAAACTCTCTTTGAAAGAAAATTACTGTTCGACCATAAATACGATTTGGAAGATTCTGCAAAAATGTATTGTACCGAGTTGTTATTTTTTGTTTTCAAATATGCCGGAGTGGATATTTCTGAAGGAAGAAGAAGTTCTTTTCCGGGTTTTAGAGAAGCGTTTTTGTTGCCCGGAGATATTTTGGCTTGCTCAAAGTTGAAAAAGATTTGGGCACAGTAATTTATATAATACTACTCTTTTTTTGTTTTAAACTCTTTCTTCTCAATAAAATAAACCACTATCAGTGCAATGCCGGCAAAAATAGCAGTGATGGAAATAATGGCAGAATCGTGTCTCATGTCTCCATTCTGATAAACAGCTTCGCCTAAAAGCCAACCCAATCCTACACTAAAAGCCAACACGCCCCAACGTAGTGAGGAAAAACGATTGTCGTTTGATGTGTTATTCTGTGCATCATTTAATGCATTAATGTTCGATTGAAATGTCTCAGGAGAAATTTGACTCATCCTGTTAATAAAGTTTCGGATTTACGGCTGAAAAAACGACAAAATGAATTGTTTTACAATGATTATGATGTAATTTTACCTACATTCAACTTAAAGGAATTAATGGAAGACGATGGCAAAAAATTTGAGATATTTATTATTGACAAATATGGCGGTATTCCGAATCTGAAAGGTGGTAAAGACCTTGGTATTGACGGACATACTCAAATAGGTACACCCATTCAAGTAAAAAAATGGAAAAAACCAATAGGCAGAGAAGTGCTTGACTCTTTTGTAACAGCCATTCAACGAGATGATAAAGCATTGTTTGAAAAAAACAAAAAAGAAGGACAAATTTGCGGTTTTATCATTGGTTTTGATTTTTCAAAAGATTTAATTAACGAAGTTTCTGCATTGGAAAACAGAGAAAATATTATCATAAAATTAAAATATATCAAAGATATTATTCCCTATTCAAACCCGCCGAAAGTTGATCTCACAGAGGAAGAACTCGAAGATATGAGATACAGATTTGCGGAACGCTCTTATAGGTTTGTGTTGTAGTAGTAGTTGTTGTTGTTGTGCATGGTGCAGAACGACCCCTGCGTGAGCGAGGCGGAGGGCGGCGAAGCCGGTGCGAGCGTTAGTGAGCACGGAGCGCAGCCCCCGTAGCTACCGCGACCCGAGCGTGAGGAGGTAGGCGGCATTACAAATGCCGCCCAACGGCAGGCGAGGGGCACGCCCTCAATCTTACATTTAACCTTAAACCTCTAAAAAAGGGGTTCATAACTTTGTGTTTTTCAAAAAAAGAGGATTTTTAAGAAAAAAGTTATTATTTTTTTAATACTTTTGAAAATCAATTTCTACAAGCGTGCTTTAATACTATCTTAACTGTTAAATACTTAATTATTAATATAATAAAACGTATGGTAAGCAATACTTGGTATAATGATTTTATTGATACGCTCAATAAAAAGTTTCCGAAGAAAACACAATTAACGCAAGAACTAATGACACTATTAGGGCTTGAACGGGAAGCAATCTATAGAAGATTACGCAAAGATGTTTTGTTCTCAGCAGAAGAGGTAATAAAAATTGCTACTGCCTGGAACATCTCTTTAGATGAGATTACAAGCATTAATATTGAACAGTTCGCTTTTCAAATGCGCTTGATGAACTACCAAGACCCCTTGAAAGGAGAGTTAGATTTGTTAAAGTTTATTATTCAATCTATTAAGATGTTGAAAAAACATCCAACCACTGAAATTATGCATATTTGCAATAAATTTCCGCGTCAATTGGTGGTCGGGTTTCCCTATATTAACCAATTCTATTTGTTCAAATGGATGTATGAATACGACTGTGAAAAAGAGGTGTTGCCGTTTTCTAAAATTTCAATTTCAAATGATAAACTTAAACTGACACAAGATTTTCAAAAAGCAGTGAAATATTTGCCTAATAACAATTTTATATGGGACTCCCGAATTTTTGAATATTTGGTAAACGATATCCAATATTTTCACTCTATCTATTTGATTACCGATGAAGAAAAAGAACTGATTAAAAACGATTTGTTTAAATTTTTAGACTACCTGCTGGAAGTGGCAAATAAGGGCTGTTACCCCGAAACCGGATCTAAAGTAAACATCTTCATCTCTCAAATTAACATTGATACAAACTATAGCTACACGTTCTCTCCCGAAAGCAAGGTTTGTTTTGTGCATGTGTTTGAAAAATTTGAAATTTTTTCAATTAATTCGGAAATGATTGACAATTTTAAGACGTGGATGCAGTTGAAAAAAAGAACGTCTGTGCAAATTTCGGAAGTAGATGAACGAAGCAGGATTGAGTTTTTTGCAACACAACGAAAATGGATAGAAAGTTTATAAAAATTTGATTAATAATTAATTTAATAGCGTATGGAAGAATATTCTTGGTATGATGCGTTCATTGAAGAACTTTATGAACAGTACCCCAAAAAAGCCCAATTGGCTGAGGAATTGATGAATCTGTTGTGTATAGAGCGCGAGGCTGCCTATAGAAGATTGCGTAAAGAGGTAGTATTCCCTATTCACGAAATTGTAAAAATCGCTTCCGCATGGAATATCTCATTAGACGGAATTTCCGGAATCAATTCGGGGTTGGTTCCCTTTCAAATGCAACCTCTTAATTATGTAAATCCCTCTAATAAAGAGATGATTAACCTGAAAAACAGAGTGAAAGCCCTTGAGCATTTTGAAATATCTCCCGATGCAGAATATATGGAAATTTGCAATAAACTACCCCGCCCTATCTATATCAGATCTATGACTTTATACCGCTTCGAAATATTCAAATGGTTATATTTATATAATACAGATAAAACATCAGTGCCTTATTCTCAAGTAATTATTCCTGAAAAAATTTGCCAACAGTTTGAAGGTTATATCAAAAATATTTCAAATATAAAGAACAGTTCTTTCATTTTAGACCCGATGATTTTTGAACATCTTGTATCTAACGTTCAATATTTTAATTCATTACTGTTAATTTCCGATGATGAAAAAGAACAGATAAAAAACAAATTATACGAAATGCTTGATTATTTGATGGCAATTGCCGCACGCGGCTGTTACCCAAATACCGAAAGTAAAGTGAACCTATATATCTCACAACTTAGCATCAATACCAATTACAGTTATTATTTTACAGAAAAGCTGAAATCGTGTCGGGTGCATGCTTTTGGAAAATTTGATATCTGTTCTTACGATTTAGAGATGGTGAATAATTTTAAAAACTGGATGAATTTAAAGAAAAGGTCATCGGTTCAAATTTCTGAAGCAAACGAGATGAAAAGAATTGAGTTTTTTTCAAAACAACGAAAAGTTATCGACGGTTTGTAAGCGCTTCCGTTATTTTTTTCTGAAGAAAATTTCGATGGGAACCCCTGTAAAATCCCATTTTTCGCGCATTCTGTTTTCTAAAAACCGTTTGTAATCTTCGCGCACATATTGGGGCAAATTGCAGAAAAAAGCAAACGCCGGAAATAGCGTAGGAAGTTGTGTTACAAACTTAATTTTCACCATTTTATCTTTCACTACGGGCGGGGGCTGATTTTTGATAATGGGCAACAGCGTATCGTTCAGTTCTGAGGTAGAAATTCTGCGCTGTTTGTTTTGATACACCTGCACTGCCGTCTCCAACACCTTGAAAATGCGCTGTTTGTTAATTACGGAAGTAAAAATAATCGGCACATCGTTAAACGGCGCTAATCGTTTTTTGACTAATTCTTCGTACTCTTTATGCGTTTTGTGGTCTTTTTCAACTAAATCCCACTTATTCATCACTACCACCACACCTTTTCGGTTTCGGGCGGCTAAACTGAAAATGGAAATATCTTGTGCATCAAAGCCTTCTGAGGCATCGCACATTAAGATACACACATCGCTGTTTTCAATGGCGCGAATGGCACGCATCACGGAGTAGAACTCCAAATTTTCTTCTACCTTTTTCTTTTTGCGCAGCCCCGCAGTATCCACCAAATAAAAGTTAAACCCGAAACTGTTGAAGCGCGTGTAAATAGAATCGCGGGTGGTGCCTGCAAGCGGCGTAACAATGTTTTGCTCTTTGCCCAGAAAAGTGTTGATAATGGAAGACTTGCCCACATTGGGTTTGCCCACAATAGTAATTCTGGGAAGTTCTTCGTCGTAATCTTCTTCCTCTTTTGTAAAATGCTGAACCACTTCGTCCAATAGTTCGCCGGTGCCGCTGCCCGAAACTGCCGAAATAGGGTAAATATTTTCAAACCCCAAGGCGTAAAACTCGGCGTGGTCGAAATAGTTTGTGGGACTATCAATTTTATTTACAGCCAAGTAAAACGGTTTTTTCGATTTTCTGAGCATTTTCGCCACATCTTCATCTAAGGAGGTTAATCCTTCGCGCCCGTCCACCATAAAGATAATTACATCAGCCTCTTCCAGCGCCAACGACACTTGTTTTCTGATTTCCGTTTCAAAAATATCATCGGAGCCCACCACGTAGCCGCCGGTATCAATTACCGAAAACTCGTAGCCGCTCCAGTCGGCGTGTCCGTAATTTCTATCTCTTGTAACGCCGGCAATGGAATCCACAATGGCTTCGCGGCTTTGTGTTAAACGATTAAAAAGTGTTGATTTTCCAACATTTGGAGTACCCACAAGGGCGACGATGTTTGCCATAAATATTATATCTTGTTAAAAATACTATTCAATTCTTCAAATAATAATGAAAAATCAAACAATTCTCTCAAATTCAAAGTTAATTTGTAATTTACTTGATTTTGCGGATTCATTTGTACCAATTGTTTTCTAATATTTTCTTGTGTAATATAAAATTTTCGTTCTTTATGAATATATGAAACATCCGTTTTCTTAAAAATTCTAAAATGAATAGAATCTTCACAAATTCCTATGCACAATAAATAATTGTAGTTATAATTGGGGTTTATTCCATTAAATTGAAAAGTGTTATTTTCTCTACCTTTTCGGGCAGTTTTAACTTCAAAAAATATTCCGCTTTTGGTCTCAATATCATATTCGTTATGAATGATCCCATCCACTACTATATCGTCAAATTCTTTAATAATTTCTTTTGCAAATTCTTCCCCAATTTGTCCGACTGCATTGCCTTCAAAATCTCTGATTTTAGAGAATTTAGCATTATAATCTCTGCCAAGATTTAACTCTTCGTGCTTACGTTCAATTATTTTTTGTAATGTAATTTCTAAATCTTTTATATTCAACATAATAAATTTTGATCTATATTTGTAATTAATTCTGAATTATCTTTTAATACCTGAAAAATATTTGATTTGCCAATATGATAACACGAATTGGTTGCCAAACTTGCATATTTTTTCCAGTCTGCTGTTTCTAAAATATTTTTAATTGTATTTTTAATCTGTTCATTTTCAGTTGTTAATACTATTGCCACACCTGATTTGTATTTTACTTCATCGAAAGAATAAACGATAGAAATTTTGTCGTGAAAAGTGGAAGAAATATAAAAATCTGCTTTTTTTTCAAAAATCCATTTTTTACCACATTCTCTTTTTTTAGCTAATGAAACCGTAAAAATTTTTAAGATATCCCCAAAAGGTTCTTTATCTTTATTGTTGTACCAGCTAAACTCCTCATTTTCTGGTTTGTGATTTTTACTCCAAATTTGAAAAATACATTTAACATCAATTGTTTTTCCTGTATCCGGCACGTAAAATGAATTTTTGGGTAATCTTTCAGAATGAATTAAATGGAAACCTCTTACACGATATTTTATTGATCCCTTGCCCTTGCTTTCAAAAAACATAGGAAGAATAAAACAAACATATTCAGCTTTTTGTGAATGGTTAATAAAATTTAACGCCATTACACCTCTATGCCCAAAAGGTGGATTTCCAATAACAATTATTTTCTCTTCAGGAAGTTTATATTTTAAATAATCTGACTTAATAATATCACTTCTTAACGGTTCAATATCAACGCCAATTTTCTTATTTTCAGGCAATAAATCAAAAAAACAACCATCGCCAACACTGGGTTCCAGCCACATATAATTGTTTATATTTTTCTCATATTGAGCAATAATTTTTTGAGTTTTTGTAAAAAGAGTTTCTGCCAACTCTTTTTTAGTAAAATATTGGTCTAATAAATTATTGGTATTTTCTTTCATCAAATTACCATTCACATATCGAAATTCACTACCAAACAATGTATTCATACAGGGATTATATTTGTAATTAACGTTTAATTATGTAATATATTTTTCCTGAGTTTGACACTTTTTTTTAAGCGATTTACTATATTGCTAAATATTAATATCATACAAAATTTGCGACATTTTTTTGTGTGTCGCAAAAAAAAATAAGAAATAGATTTCACAACAAAAATGTGAGCGAGATATGTTTTTAGAACACACTCTATACAAGCAAAAATGTCTATCTGTTAGACGAAGTCTAAATTTTTATACAAAGAAGCAAGATACTTTATTTACCAGGGTCGTAAGTATCAAGCCCATATCTTATCCCTTCAGGCGTAATGACTTCTTTTGTTTGCTTGTCGATAAATAAAATACTTTCAGATGCAAAAGGCTTTTCTACGGACTTAGGACAATTAGAGGGAGTGCATGACTTGCAAATCCAATAACCACAAAAGGGACAAGGAATGATATCATTCCATTCTAATTGTGCGCCGCAATGAGCGCATTTGTAAGGATTAAGATTAAATTTTGATTCCATAATATTGTATTTTTACAAATAAAACTTCGTTGCGAAAGTATAAAATATTATTTATAATTAGGAAAATGTGACAAAATATTTAATGAGAAATCAATTTGCCCACGTCTAGATGTGTTGGCAAGTTGGAATTTTAAACACATTGTAAGGTTGAGTTTTTTATTTCTCATACAATAAAAAGAAACTACATCGTTAGTTTTTTAGAAATAGAAAAAGTATTTTCACAAAAAAATAAAAAATGGAAACAACTATAGTAATACCAGACAAAAAAACAGAAAATATTATTGAATTATCAATAATTCAACGGATACACGAAATAAGGGGCGTGCGAGTAATTCTTGATTTTGATTTGGCAAGATTGTATGAAGTTGAAACAAAAAATCTTAATCTATCTGTTAAGCGTAATTTGAGACGTTTTCCGCCCGATTTTATGTTTCAACTTACTTTAGATACGAATATTGTTGTTATGCGTGCCTTTGTGATGCTTCGTCAATATGTTTTGAATTATGCAGAACTTAATCAAAAGATTGAAAAATTAACCCCATGCTATCCACCTCAACCCTTTCCTACCGCTACCAACAAGACCTTGTGTTAAACAATGTTTCTTTTGAATTGCAAAAAGGCGATTTTTGCGCCATTATCGGTCCCAACGGCTCCGGAAAAACTACGTTGTTAAACCTTATTTCAGGCGCATTGAAAAAACAGGAGGGCGAGGTTGTTATTGCAGGTAAAAAAATTGAAGATTACGATGTTAAAACATTGGCAAAGCAAATTTCGGTTGTGCCGCAGCGCAGCGAGCCGGTGTATCATTTTTCGGTGTTCGATATGGTGATGTTTGGCAGACATCCGTATCAAACACGGTGGAATTATTATAATCCTGATGATGAAGAAATTGTTGTTGATGCTTTACGGAAAACCAATTTGCTTTCGTTGAAAGACAGAATGACCTCGCAACTGAGCGGCGGCGAGTTTCAGCGCACATTGATTGCCCGTGCTATGGCTCAGCAAGCGCCCCTAATGCTGTTGGATGAACCGTTAGCAAATTTAGACATTCCGCACCAATTTGAAATTTTGGATATTCTTTCGGAACTCAATCGCACTAAACAAACCACCATTTTGATAATTATCCACGATATTTCGTTAGTCATTCAATCTATTCCTAAATGTTTACTACTTAAAACCGGCAAAATCATTTACACCGGAGCCACGCAAAATATTGCTCGCGAAAACCTGATTTTCAAATTGTTTGATTTGGATGAAAGTTATGAAGTAGATTCATTTGGACACGTAAGAAAAAATGTGTAATGATTGTAACGCATAATAATTTCAAAATTCAATATAATACCTTAACTTCTCAATTAACTCTTGATAAGCATTTGTTGCCTTTTGCACCTCATCTATAGAAGAAAACTTTCCCTTTTTTTCACGATGATTGATAATCAGTTTGGCTAAATAGGAATCAATGTATGGATGTGTAACCAACTCCTGATAGGTGGCTGCGTTAATATTTATTTTATGAATTAATGAAACGTCCAACGTAAAATATTTTTTCAAAAATTCTATTTCAATATTCTGTAAAATAAAGACTTCTCTTACTTGTTCAAAAGCATAAAAGCCGCCCAATTTTTCGCGGTATTCCACTAATTTTTGGGCGCGTTTGGCGCCAAACTGCGGAACAACCACAACCTCCGTTGTGTCACACAAATTCAATTCCAACTTCACAATGGCGTATTGCGGTTTTTTCTCTTGTTTTTCAAAGGGTACATTGTTCCTGTTTTTTGAAGAATCATATTGAAAATAATCTTTTCTATTTTGTTGATATCTATTGGCATAAAATTCTTTTCGGGCATTTTCAATAGAGTCTTCAACAAATTGTTGTCGTGCTTCTAATTGAACTGCTAATGCTTTAAATTCGGTAAAATCAACCGGTGGAGAAGGCTGTCCCTCATATAAAACCGAAAAAAGCAGTTGAATAACAATTATAATAAGCAGGGTGGTTGCGGCAATCCATTCGCCGCGTGTAAAATTGAGCATAGTGGTTAATAGTTTTGCCCGCTAAGATAAAACTATTTTCCTTCCATTCAGCACGTTAAAAATGTACAAAATATCAAAGATTAAGCCATTTTTATATCAAAAACTGCATTTTTTCTAAAAACGAAAAAATTGGAGGGAAGGATTATGGAAGGATTTTAAGATATTTTTTGCATTTCATTCCCACTCAATGGTTGCTGGGGGTTTGGCGCTGATGTCGTAAACTACTCGATTAATACCTTTTACATTATGGATGATGTTGTTGGAAATTTTGGCAAGAAATTCGTAGGGGAGTTTTGCCCATTCTGCCGTCATAGCATCGGTAGAGAGTACTGCGCGTAATGCTACTGCATTTTCGTAGGTACGCTCATCGCCGGATACGCCCACCGATTGCACCGGCAGCAAAATGGCGCCCGCCTGCCACACTTCGTTATACAAGCCCTGTTCTTTTAAACCGCTAATGAAAATGTCGTCTGCTTCTTGCAAAATGCGCACTTTTTCCGGCGTAATATCGCCCAGTAAACGCACACCCAAACCGGGTCCCGGAAACGGATGCCTTTGCAAGAAAGAATCGGGAATACCCAACGCTTTGCCTACCAATCGAACCTCATCTTTATACAAATACTTTACAGGCTCTACTAATTTGAGGTTCAACTTCTCCGGCAGTCCGCCTACATTGTGGTGCGACTTAATAACTTTTCCCGAAGCATTCAACGATTCAACAATATCGGGGTAAATCGTTCCTTGCCCAAGCCAGAGAATATCTTGCAATTTGTTCGCTTCTTCTTCAAACACATCTATAAAACCTTTGCCGATAATTTTGCGTTTTTGTTCGGGATCAGTTACGCCTTTCAGGGCATCGTAAAAACGTTGCGCCGCATTCACGCCAATCACATTTAAGCCTAAGGTTTTATAGTTTTCCAAAACTGTTTCAAATTCGTTTTTGCGTAACAAACCATGATCTACAAAAATGCAGAAAAGGTTTTTTCCAATGGCTTTGTTCAACAAAACGCCTACCACGGTAGAGTCCACGCCGCCGGACAAACCCAGCACCACGCGGTCGTTTCCTAATTGTTTTTTCAGTTCTTCTACTGTGGTTTCAACAAACTCAGCAGGTGTACAATTTTGATTGCGAAGCATAATTTTTAATTAAATTTTTAAGGTCGCAAAAATATTATAATTATCAAAACTTGCAAAAATACAAATTTTGATAATTAATTTTTTAATCATATTTGGGATAATTTAAGATTTCATATACTTTTGCAACAAATTTTTGAATCAAATGAAAAAAATAACAATGTTTTTTTTTGTATTAACAATGTTTATTGTTAGTGCATTACACGCCCAAGTGAGTTACAAAATTAACGAAAACACCTATCAAAAAATAAATATTTCCTTTACTTTCGGGGAGTTAAAAACAGTAGATATGCAAACCGATGAGGGTGTTTTTTCGTGTCTCTATATGAGCGATTGCGCCGGGAGTAACCGTGCGGGAGAACCCGAACTTCCTGTTGCCGTAAATATGTTGGAAGTTCCCATTTTTGGTGATTATGTGCTGAATGTATATGGTAAAGATTTTGTGATTTACGATGCGGAAGCCTTAGGCGTAAACCATCCTGTTTATCCGGCACAACCCTCTGTATCAAAGTCTCATATTGGTACTGTTGATTTTATTCAAAACCAAAATATCTATCAAACCAATGATTTTTATGCACTTCCGTTGGCAAGATTTGAAAAAACAGGGTTGATGCGTAATGTGAATTTGGGAACCCTCTATGTAAGTCCGGTGCAATATAATCCCGTTACGAATCAAATCAAAATCTATAAAGCGATAGATGTGGAGATTCTATTCAAAAATGTAGAATTGGTTAAAACACAAACATTGAAAGATTTGCACAGCAGCCCGTTGTTTCATATTCCAAATGTAATCAATCCGATGCAAAACAACAAAGCGGAATTTTCAAACGCGCCGATAAAATACTTAATTGTAGCGCATGACATGTTTAAAGACGCTTTAACTTTAAATGAATTTATAGCGTGGAAAAAAAGAAAAGGTTTTTTAGTAGAAATTGCTTACACCGATGAGGAAAATGTAGGCACAACAAAAGAATCTATTGCAAATTTTATTAAATCGCATTATAACGAAAACTCTGCACCTACCTTTGTATTATTGGTGGGAGACGTGGAGCAAATTCCAACATTTACCATAAGCGCTCACCCCACCGATTTGTACTATTTTACTGTGGATGAAAATTATTTGCCCTATTGTTACTATGGACGTTTTTCTGCTCAGACCTTAAGTCATTTAATTCCTCAAATTGCAAAAACATTGCAATACGAACAGTTTACCAGGCTCGACCCAAGTTATTTGGATAACATTTGCTTGATTGCAGGATATGATAATACTCCTCCTCCTTATGATTATTCATATACTCATGCAAACGGTTTTGTAAATTATGTTTCACAAAATTACGCCACCACCGATTATGGATACAAAAATGTTTATGCGCATTTACACCCTTGTTCCGATCAAGCGCTTCAAATTCGTACAGAGATTGGCGAAGGCGTAGGTATTGCCAATTATACTGCGCACTGCGGAACAAACGGTTGGAGTAACCCCACTTTTTTTACGAACCATATTCCTGCGATGAATAACGAAAATAAATATGGATTGATGATTGGAAATTGCTGTCAATCAAGCAAATTTAGTGTTAATGAATGTTTTGGAGAAGCGTTGCTTCGTGCGGATAGAAAGGGCGCTGTGGGGTATATTGGCGCTTCTGACGATACATATTGGGATGAAGACTACTATTGGGCTATAGGGTTTCGAACTTCTTGTATAGCAAATCCCGATTACAACTCCGCAAATTTGGGCGCATACGACAGATTGTTTCACAACCACGGAGAAAATTATAATACATGGATGACCACTTTTGGCGCCATGATTCAAGCCGGAAATTTTACACTTGAAGCATCTAATTCCGGTTTAAAACAATATTATCGGGAGGTTTACAACCTTATGGGCGACCCTTCTGTTATGACTTATTTAACCAAGCCCTCTCGAATGACGGCATCGTTTTCTAATGAGTTGGAAATAGGCACCACTTCCGTAACCGCCACTGTGGTTCCCTATTCCTATTGTGCATTAACCAATCACGGAGAATTGGTGTGTGCGGGTTTTGCAGACGCTACCGGAAATATTACTTTTGAGTTTGAGCCGGTGGAAGAATTAGATGCTTTTGAATTTGCCGCATGGGCGCAAAAATATGTGCAATATTTTAAAACGCTGTACGGTAATGTTAAAGTACCGGAACATCAAAAAACAGTATCTATTTCCGTTTCTCCGAATCCGACGACGGGAGAATTACAAATTACAAGTTACGAGTTACAAGTTACAAGTATTGAAATTTTTGATGTTTTTGGGAGAAAGCAGAAGGCAGAAGGCAGAAAGCAGAAGGCAGAAAGTGTAATTGTGTTGAATATTTCCCATTTGCAATCAGGATTATATTTTATGAAAATTGAAACAGAAAATGGCACAGTAGTCAAAAAAATTGTTAAACAATAAAGAAAAATTAATCATTAACCATTATTAAATATTTTCACACCAAAAAATAATTACTCATGAAAAAAACTATTCTATTATTTGCTATCTTACTCTGTGTAATATTTTTGTACGCGCAAAACACAGAAAGCAACCCATACAATCTCCCGCTTTCTAACGAAGAATTTTTTAAACAATCTGAAATTGTATTTGAAGGCTATTTTATTAAAATTGTAGCCGGTTACAACCTAAAAGGAACCGGTATCTATTATGACGGTTATAGGATTGCGGCTTATAAAGTGCAAAAGATATACAAAGGAGCACAATTTGCTGAAGGAGATACAATATATATTACTCACAAAGGCGGTCGCCCCGGTATGGAAAATAATACATATAATGATGATAGTAATTATATTCCGGGAGTTTTATCTAAAAATGGAATTGACTGGGTTCCTAAATTAGGTTCTCCTACCATATATTTTTTAATAAATTCAAACTTCCCTGATGATGAAAATTCAAAATATTCTTCGTATAAAAAATACATTGTAAAGGAAATTATGCATATCTGTGGAAATACCATTATAGGTCTAAATGATTTAATTTTTAAACAACGTGAAGATTTTTATAATTATATGAGGCAGTTTGAAGGATTTAAAGTGCCTGAACCTGCGCCGCAACCTGTTAAACAACCCGAAAAAAATTAACCATTAATCATTAACCATTAATCATTAAATACTTACCCAATGAAAAAAACACTATTACTTTTTGCCACCCTATTTTGCGTAACCTTTTTGTATGCGCAAGACAATGCCAAGCAACTCACAAACGAAGAGTTCTTTACCCAAGCCGACCTTGTGTTTGAAGGTTATCTTTTAAAAACTGTTGATATCTATGATTCAAAAGGCAATGATATATATAACAGTAAATACGACGATTGCTATAGGATTACTGCTTATATAGTACAACAAATCTACAAAGGTCCAAAATATAATACAGGCGATACTATATTTATAATTACACAAGGAGCCTCGCTTGATCTAAAAGATATGATTTTAGATAATAGTAACAAAAGGAGGGATTATAGCAAGGGTACCAGTATGGCCCCTTCACCTTTTTTGTATAAAATTGGATTTGATTGTTCTATAAGTAATTATATGCCTTCCATATATTTTTTAGTACACTCTGATTTTCCTGATGATATCAATTCAAAATATGCATTGTGCCAAAAATACAAATATCTAACACTATATGGTGATAGTTCAAAAGAAGTTCATTATAATAAAATGTATATCTGTAGAAATAAAATTATTGGTTTAGACAGTTTAATTTTTCATCAACGTGAGGATTTTTATAGCTATATGAAACAATTTGACGGATTTAGAGTGCCTGAACCTGCGCCGCAACCTGTTAAACAACCCGAAAAAAATTAACCATTAACCATTAACCAGTAACCATTAAATACTTACCCAATGAAAAAAACATTTTTACTTTTTGCCACCCTATTTTGCGTAACCTTTTTATACGCACAAATAGAGAAAATTGAACCGGAGCCTTTGCGCTCTAACGAAGAGTTCTTTACCCAAGCAGACCTTGTGTTTGAAGGACGTCAATCGATAATGGCCCATACCTATAATCTTGAAGGTAATTCAAGAGAAGAGGATACTTATGGAATAAGAACTTATTATGTAACAAAAGTATATAAAGGAGATCATTCCTTGGAAGGTAAAAAAATATATCTTACAGTTAAAGGCGCTTTGTTGGGTGCGGAAAAATCACCACTTAATAGAGATGATTTAAATGAAATAATTATTGCCGCTCCGCCTTTTTTGAGAGAAAATGGAATACCTTGGGTAACTCCTCGCTCCCCTGCTATTTTCTTTTTCGTACATTCTGATTATCCGGATGATGAAACTTCTGATATTTTTCATTATCAAAAATATAAACTTCTAACAAGAGATCGTTTATGCATATATGAGAATAAATTTGCCGGATTAAACAATTTAGCTTTTAAAAATAGAGCAGAATTGTATAATTACATGCAACAATTTGAGGGGTTTACGGTGCCTGAACCTGCGCCGCAACCTGTTAAACAACCCGAAAAAGAAAAATTGAACGATACTGTTATAGAGATAAAATATGATGAATCGATAATTATTTTTCCTCAGAAAGGAGTAGAAACTAAAAAAGAGAGCAACAGTAAAAAAAAAAATCAAAAGGGCAAAACAAATAATACCATAACCTTTCAGTATGCTAACCATAAACTGAGTTATGATGCCACAGTAGATAAATTTTATGTAACATTTGATATCATGGTGAGTTCCAATAATCCGGATATCTATTTTAGTCAAACGGTATTGGAAATACAATATAATGATCTTCTTTTTGGATTTTATGCTGTATCAAATAATAAAGTATCTTTTTCTATAGATAAAAAATTCGGTAGCGGTTATGGAGCGTCTATTGGGGGATGGGATAATATTATTCTGCTGCAATTTGGCGTACTAAATAATCTTAATGGTCCTAAAAGAGTGGCGTTAAACAGTACCCCAACAGCGCTCGGTACCTTTAAAATAGAACTTTTACCCTATGTTAATTCCGGTTTATCTTACTTTAGCTTTACAAATACCGATTTTACTTTACAACACACATTTTATTCCCAAACAAGCAATGGCAGTTTATATGATCTTAATAGTTATGACAACTGTTTTTTTATCAACTCCAACACGATTTCTATTTCTACCAAACCCACTATTACCAATATTTCTCCCACCTCAATAAATGCCGGTATAGGAAACATATTAACCATTAAGGGAACTAATTTCAGAGCCCAAAAAGGAAAAGTTTTATTTTCGGCGGCAGACAATGGAGGGGAAACTTATCTTAAAGATTTGGACGACTATTATTATGTTAATCCCAACAATAATACACCGCTTGTGTGGAGTAATAATATCATAGAAGTGGTGGTACCTTCTTTAGTTCATAAAGGATATGAAAGTGGTAGTGCAAAACATTATAGTGGCGGCGCAGGCACCGGAACAATTCAAATTAAAACCGCTTCGGGAGATTCCTGTATAAGTTCCATGATTTTACAGATTCCCTATTCCATAACTAATGACACCATTACGATGAGTGGAGTTAAAAAATTTCAAAGAGTTTATTTAACCAGAAGAGATTGCGACTACGATTTCCTCTTTACTTTATCTCCCTTATTTAAAGGACTTTCAAATTTGTCGTCTATGGTGGCGGTTATAGATACGGCATTACAGCATTGGTCGGAACTTACCGATCTTATCCTCAAATTAGAGAGAAAACCTAATGGAGACCTCCAATATTCGGATGAAGATTGGCCCAATTTATATAAAAAATATCGTATTGACCGTACAGATCCATTAAATCCAGAAATAGGTGCGATGGGTACGGGTACTCCAACTTCCAAAGTTGTGATTAATGGCAATACTTATTTATATTGTAATTCCGGTTCCGGTATTATGATAAATCCTCAACCTCAAGACAATCCTCCATCACTTGGTCAATTTTCGTGGGATTATAAAATTTCGGGCAAGGCAGATACAGCGAAAGCCAGCTTTTATCAAGCCTTTATGCACGAGGTAGGGCATATCCTTTTATTGGGGCATGTGAATCAGACTTCCGAGTTGATGTATTGTAACATAGAAACAGGACATAACATCATAACAAAAACTGCTTTAGCGCCAACTGTTTCTGCGGTAAAAGACAATATATCACGGAGCCGGAGTATTAAGTGGGAACAGGCAATCCCTTCCGATCCACCGCTCTATCCGGTTCAAGTATTACAAACTTCCTTTGCCGTTACCAAATCATGTTACAACGCTAATAACGGTTCTATTACTACTACGGTAACCGGCGGGAAATATCCTTACACTTGCATTTGGAAGAAAAATGGAATTACAGTTGCCACCACACAAAGTATCAGTAATTTATCTCCCGGCACTTATACCTTAGCGCTCACAGATACGCTTTTTTGCACGGTAAACGATACGGTTATCGTTCCGGGGGTAAGTGGCGGTTCGCCCTTAACTTTAAATATCACCAAAATACCTGCCACTTCCACCATCACGGAATTGTTTAGAGCAACCGTTACGGGCGGCATTACTCCCTATACCTATAAATGGACTGTTGGCGTAACATATATTGCCATCCCAGGGGAGCAGGGTGGTATTAATAAAGATATAAAATGTCCAATATCGGCACTTTATGAAAATACATGGGAGATGCCTACGAGTTATCACACTTCTAAATGTACACTACACGTTACCGTTACAGATAAGAATGGATGTCAAATTTCCGGCTCCCCACCGGCAGCCAAAGATGAAGATATGTCCATAGAAGCAATGTCTGTAAGTGAGAACGCCAAAGAAATTGTGCTTTTTCCCAACCCCACCGCAGGCAGTTTTACCATTTCAAATATCACAAACGCCACCGTGTATTTATATTCTGCGCTTTCAGGGCATATTAATACCTTTGAGCATGTTTCCAATAATGAAACCATTAACATTAGTCATCTCGCTAACGGTATTTATTTTTTAAAAATAATTGACGGCAACACAATAAAAAACGAAAAATTGATTTTATTCAAATAACCACACACCTCATTATGAACACCGAAACCCAATTTAACCAAATAGAAGCGCTTTGCTTTGAACTGTTTTCAAAAAAAGCAATAGACTATGGCACTGCTTGGCGCATTTTGCGCACCTCTTCATTAACCGACCAAATCTACATCAAAGCGCAACGCATTAGAAGTATTCAGGAAAAAGGAGTGTCGAAAGTAGATGAAGGGATTGTGCCGGAATTTATCGGCATTATCAACTATAGTGTAATGGCTTTGATACAGTTGGAAATAGGGGTTGCCGATTCTTTTGAGGGGATGATCACCTCAGCAGAAGCCACGCAATTATATCAAAAGTATATTCATAATGCCAAAGCGTTAATGTTGAATAAAAACCACGATTATGGCGAGGCGTGGCGCAATATGCGCGTGGAATCATTAACCGATATTATTCTCATGAAACTGTTGCGCATTAAACAAATTGAAGACAACGAAGGGCTAACCATCGTTTCCGAAGGATTGGACGCCAATTACTACGACATTATTAATTACGCAGTATTTGCATTGATAAAATTACAGAAATAGGCGAAATCGTTAAAAAAATCGTTAAACAATAATTATAGTAATCATTAACCATTAATCACTGATCATTATGAATACACATTATTCAAAATCAACCACAAAGAGAAAACATAAAGAGCCCCATTGGCTTATGGTTGTGCGCATTGCTTTGGCGTGCGTTTTTATTTTTTCCGGCTTGGCAAAAGCCATTGACCCCGTAGGATTTGGCATCAAAATGGATGAATATTTTCTCTCTTTCGGGATTGGATTTATGCACCCGTTTTCATTGGCGCTGGGCATGTTAGCCATTATCGCAGAATTTACGCTGGGGGTCATGCTACTCTGTAGAATCAGAGTGCGCCTCGCCGCGTTGGGATACCTGCTGTTTATGGTGTTTTTCTTCTTCCTCACAATGTGGTTAGCCATAGCAGAACATCTTGAAATTAACTATGGCTATAACTTTGGCGTAGTGAAAGATTGCGGATGTTTCGGGCAAGTAATTGTGATGAGCAATTTGGAAACTTTTCTTAAAAATGTTGTCATATTGATTGTTACACTTATTATTTTCGGTAAAAGAAAAGCAATTCCCGATGTAAAATTCACCATTTTGGGTCAATGGTTACTTGCATTTTTGGGCGCCGGTGTGGCTTTGTTCATACAACTTTATTGTTTGCGCCACCTGCCTGTTATTGATTTGAGCGACTGGAAAAAAGGAAAAAAAGTAGCCGATCTTTATATTGAAACACCTGCCGTGAAAGATATGCTCTTCCTGTATCAAAACAATGAAGGATTGGAACAGTTGTTATCTATGGAAGATATGGAAAATATTACAGAAACCTATCCCAATTTTTATAATGAATTTACTTATATTGACCGCGTTGACTCGGTGATTTCGGAAGCCGTGAAAGCTAAAAAAGAGGGTTTTTCTATGTTAGACAATCAGGGAAGAGATTTTGCAAGCGTTTATTTAGACACTACTAAAACAAATGTTTACCTGCTTTTTATGCACGATTTGGATGAGGCAAACGACAAGGCTTTAAAATCGACACAACTGCAAGAATTGGTTTCCTATTGTGAACAAAATAATATTGATTTTGTGGGCATTACAAATTCACTTCCCGATGAGATTAAAGTTTTCACGGAAAATTACAAAATAAATTTTCCCATCTATTACAACCCCATTGATCCGGTAAAAGGTCCTTTCATAGTGCGCGATGCTATCCGCTCCAACCCGGGACTAATTATCCTGAAAAACGGGGTAGTGGCGGAGAAAAAAGCTTTGAGATGATGAATACGATTCACCTCCTTCCCGATCTTGTTGCCAATCAAATTGCTGCCGGTGAAGTAATTCAGCGTCCGGCTTCGGCGGTAAAAGAACTTTTGGAAAATGCGGTTGACGCCGGCGCTACTAAAATTCAACTTATTGTAAAAGATGCCGGTAGAACCCTTATTCAAATAGTAGATAACGGCAAAGGGATGAGTTTTACCGATGCGCGGATGTGCTTTGAACGGCACGCCACCTCAAAAATTGCTACTGCCGATGATCTTTATCGTTTAACCACCAAGGGATTTCGCGGGGAAGCGCTGGCTTCTATCGCCGCTATTGCGCAAGTGGAACTGAACACAAAAATGCCGGAGGAGGAAACAGGAACTATAGTGCTGGTAGAAGGCTCGATAGTGAAAGAACATGCCCCTACCGCTACCCAAGACGGAACTTCTATCGCCATAAAAAACCTCTTCTTTAATACGCCTGCCAGACGAAATTTTCTGAAATCGGATGCCATTGAACTGGGACATATTGAAGAAGAATTAAACCGCTTGTCGTTAATTCATTACGATATTGAATTTTTGTTTTATCATAATGGAAAATTGATACAGCAACTGCCCCCGTCAAATCAAAAACAACGCATTATTACTGTTTTTGGCGCTCATTTTAAAGACAAACTGTTTCCGGTGGAATTAGATACCGAAGCCGTGAAAATTTCCGGTTTTATTGCAAAACCCGAAAATGCCAAAAAGAAAAAAAGCGATCAATATCTGTTTGTAAACAACCGCTTTGTAAAACACTATCTGTTGGCGCATGCCGTTGAAACCGCTTACAAAGAGTTAATTCCCGAAGGGCATAAACCGGCGTTTTTTATAGAGATTACCGTGCCTGCGCCTACCGTTGACGTAAATATCAGTCCAACCAAAATTGATGTTAAATTTCAGGACGACAGAATGATATTCGCATTTTTAAATGCCGCGGTAAAAAAATCGTTGGGGGCGCTTTCATTGGTGCCGCAAATAGATTTTGACTACAAACCCGAATACGACTTTGACAAAATAAAACCCCAAGAGGTCATTAAAACGCCTGCATTAACCTTAAATCCAAGTTATTCACCATATAGTTCTAAACCGGAAAGAAAACCCACAACATCAGATTCGTGGGAGCAATTTTTATCGGGTATAAAAAACGAAACCGTTGTAACCCAGCCCACAGTACCGGAAAAGATTGATTTTTCCGAAGAAAAAATTGAAGTAATTATTGATGAAACACAATTCAAATGTTTGTTTTTTGCTGAAAACTATTTAGTGTTTTTATGGAATGAAGCCTTACATATTTTAGATGTGAATGCGGCGCGGGAGCGAATTTTATTTGAACGTTTTTTACAAGCATTAGAACACGCGCCTGTTGTTATTCAACAATGTATGTTTCCGGAAACCATTACGTTATCGGCAAGCGCCACCGAAGTGGTAAACGATATTTTGTCGGAGTTTCGCGCTTTGGGGTATGAGTTGGAACAAATGGACAGAACTACATTTGCTGTAAACGGCACCCCCGTTGATGAAGAAACCGGTGATATACAGCAAATTATTGAGCAGTTTGTAGAGATGTACAAAACGCACCAGTTTTTACACAAAACCGATAAAAACAGTGCAATAGCCAAAAGTTTGGCAAGACAAAAAAGTAGCGGCAAATTACAAATATCCTCCGAAACAGAGCAACAAGCGTTTATCAAACAATGGCTTCAATGCCGGGCGCCTTATACTTCCCCCGCAGGGAAACAAGTGGTAAAAAGTTTTACAAATGAAGAAGTAAAGAAGTTTTTTAGTTAACTTTTACAATAAAAAGATAATTATTTATGGGACAGCAAAAAGCACTATTAATTATCCTCGACGGTTGGGGATTGGGAGACCGGACAAAAAGAGATGTAATTTCTCAAACTGAAACACCTTATTGGGACTATCTCTTAGATACTTATCCTCATTCGCAATTACAGGCTTCGGGCGAAGACGTGGGTTTACCGAATGGGCAAATGGGCAATTCCGAAGTAGGGCATTTGAACATCGGGGCGGGGCGTGTGGTGTATCAAGATTTGGTAAAAATCAACAGGGTAGCGCGCGATAATTCCATCCTCGAAAATCCGGAAATCATCAATGCCTATTCGTATGCAAAGGCAAATGATAAAAAAATCCATATCATAGGGTTGGTTTCTAACGGCGGCGTACACAGTTCTATGGAACATCTGTTCAAACTGACCGACATAAGCAAAATTTATGGAATTGAGAAAACTTTCATCCACTGTTTTACGGATGGACGGGATGCTGACCCCAAAAGCGGCGCCAGTTTCATTCGTGAATTAGAAACACATCTGAAACAATCCACCGGACAAATCGCTTCGGTGGTGGGCAGATATTATGCGATGGATCGCGATAAACGCTGGGAGCGCATAAAAGTAGCCTACGATCTATTGGTTCACGGTATCGGAACGCCTACGGAAAATCCGGTTGCCGCAGTGGAACAATCGTACCAAAATGGCATAACCGATGAATTTATTAAGCCCGTTGTCTGTACAAAAAATAGAAAACCGGTTGCTATAATGGAAGAAGGCGATGTAGTCATTTTCTTCAATTTTCGCAACGACCGCGCCAAGGAACTGACTATCGTGTTGTCGCAAAAAGAGATGCCGGAAGCGGGTATGCAAATCATTCCCAACCTGCAATACTATACCATGACCCCCTACGACCCGACTTTCCAAAATGTGCATATATTGTTTGATAAAGAGAATGTAAACAATACTTTGGGTGAACATCTTGCTGCTTTGGGTTTGCGCCAACTGCATATTGCCGAAACGGAAAAGTACGCGCATGTAACTTTCTTTTTCAATGGCGGACGCGAAACTCCTTTCGCCGGAGAGGAGCGGATTTTGGTAGATTCTCCCAAAGTGGCTACCTACGACTTAAAGCCTGAAATGTCGGCGTTTGAAGTAAAAGACCAATTAGTAAAAGCCATTCAAACACAACGGTTTGATTTTATTGTTGTGAATTTTGCCAACGGCGATATGATAGGGCATACCGGCGTTTACGAGGCAATTGAAAAAGCGGTTAAAGCCGTTGATATCTGCTTGCATGACACGATTGAGGCGGCAAAAGCCAACGGTTACAAAACTATTGTGATTGCCGACCACGGAAATGCCGATTATGCGTTGAACGATGATGGAACCCCAAATACGGCACATTCTCTGAATCCGGTGCCGTTTATCTATATTTCCGAAAATACCCACGCCCAAGTATTAGAGGGGAGATTGGCAGACGTAGCCCCCAGCATTTTACATATTATGGGGTTAGAACTACCCAAAGAGATGACGGGACAGAATTTGATAGAATAGTTATAACTTTTAAAAATTTGTTTGCATGTCTTTCTATACATATATTCCGACTAACATTGGCGCGCACTCTTTAATAACTCCTTCAATCACAATATTGTTTTTCAACGCCGTTTCTATCAAAATATCTTGAAAGTAATAGGCAATAGAACCACAGAAAAACCACGGATGAGTAAGTTTTCCATAATACGCTATCTGTTTTTCAAAAAACGCTTGAAAAGAATGAGCCACTATTTTTTTTATATGCTTGTTTTCGATATGTTTTTGTAAAAAAATGGGAATTGAAGCAAAAAAAGCCTGAGGTTTCGGATCCTGATACACTTTTTCTAACACTCCGTTTTTTGAAATCTGAAAAGTTTCTTCAAAATCTGTGGCAATAGTAGGTTCTATTTTATCTGTAAGATATTCTATTACAAACAATTTTCCGATGTGTGTGCCACTACCCTCATCGCCCAGCAGATAACCTAACGAGGGGGCTTTATTTGTAATTTGTTCGCCGTTATAAAAGCAGGAGGCAGAGCCGGTGCCCAAAATTCCTACAAAACCGCTATTTCTTTTACATAATGCGTGACATGCTGCATATAAATCGGAAAAAACGACAACTTTTGCATTGGGAAACAGCCGCATTAACACTTCTTTCACTTTTTCCGCATTATTTGCATTAAAACAGCCGGCGCCATAGTAATGAACCATTTCAACATCGTCCGTTACAATATTATTTTTGACAATTATATCTTCAAAAATGGCAATAATTGCCTCTTTTGTTGCATAAGTAGCATTAATACCGGTTGTTTTTGACATAAAAAAAGTACATGCACCCGCGTATCCGATGCATGTACTTTTGGTTGCTCCGCTTTCAATAAGAATATTCATAAACTATTTTGTAACCACAAATTTACCTTGTGCAAAAATAGTATTTTCATTCATTAATTTATAAATATAATTTCCTGATGGCAATGTAGAAGTATTTAATTGGCATTGATTACCATTCATATTTTGTTCCATTATTTTTCTACCTGAAAAATCATAAACCGCAATATTTCCGGCAAAAGATTCATTCAGTTCAATATGTAAAACCTCAGTAGCGGGGTTGGGAAACAGGTTTGCTTTTACAGTAGAGAGACAATTTTGTTGAATGCCGTTTGAACCGTAAAGTAATTTAATGTTATCAATCCATAAAGTACTCCCTTTCTGTCCTTTACACTCAATCATATCGTCGAAATCAACACCTGCGCTTGCCACAAAAAGTATTCGAATGCTGGCAAATTCAACATTCCAGTATTTCTCAGGAATATTAAGAGAAAATTTTGTCCACCCACTAACTTCTTGTTTAACAATCATTTTTTCTACAAACACTTCTTTATCCCAATCATAAAAAGCAATTTCCAATAAAGCAGAATCTCCATTCACAGGTTTATACTTATACCAACCTTCTAAGGCTGATGGCGTATCATACCCATACCAATCAGACCAGATAACTACCACGCGAGCGGTATCAAGATATTGATTCACAAATTCTTCAGAGAGTGTTCCTACTAATCCGGGCAAGAAAACGTCTGCTCCCACCGGTACAACTCCAGAAACTAATTTAATACTACATTGCCCATGCTGAGCGCCTACATTATCTCTATAAGCAGTAATATCGGCAGGCGCTTGATCATTTTTCAAAGCAAATAGAGAATTGAGCGTGTAAAAAAACTCTGTTTGATAATCATCGTATAGACCATTGTGTCCTATTATATTTTCTTTCCAAGCAGTTTCAAAACTGCTATCCGGCATTTGCGGTTGTTGTGCATAAAGGGAGAAAGCAGAAAGCAAAAAGCAAAAAGCAAAAAGGTAAAAGGTAATTTTTTTCATAATAATTTATTTTTGTGATTAATAATTACAGTGGTTAATGGTTAAAAGGTTAAAAGGTTAAAGGGTTAATGGTTAGTACTGTTGCATTAATTTTTGGCAAATCGCCGTAGGCGATAAACTTGTGATAACCTCGTGCGTAGCGCGGGGTTTTAGAATGCAACCTGCAACACGGAGGCTGTCTTAAAAGTCAAAAATTCTAACCACAAAGGCGCACAAAGGATTTTCACAAAGATCACAAAGAATTATAAAACAGTATATTGTCTTTGTGTCCCTTTGTGTGTACTTTGTGTTCTTAGTGGTAAAAAATACTTTTGAGACAG